>Ga0307517_10000305_pt1 | contig 84961 bp, 61 predicted proteins | sample 23_EM_MG_FD_194515 | JGI IMG/M metagenome (GOLD analysis project Ga0307517, IMG submission 194515) | Populus trichocarpa ectomycorrhiza microbial communities from riparian zone in the Pacific Northwest, United States - 23_EM | ecosystem: Host-associated > Plants > Roots > Unclassified | place...
CTCGCGGCATAGAGCAGGGTACGGGCCTTCAGGGCCAACGCCATTCCCCGGCTGATGCGACCGTCATTATTGGTGAAGGAAGAGGTCTTCCAGTTCACCTGCAAGCTATCCTTATAGCTGTTGATCTCGTTCACGATAAAATGAACGATATCGTCGTAAGAGGCCTTCGCCAGGTTGGTATTATCGCCGATGCCCAGGGTATTGGTCACGAGGGGTACGCCTCCGTAACGCTTGGATAGTTCAAAATAAAAATAAGCGCGCAATACATGCGCCTCCGCACGGTACCAGCCCATGTTCAGGGTGTCGTTGGTATAGTTGATCCTTCCCGTGGAGGAACTGGTATCGCGGTTGAGCGCGAGGAAGGCCCGGTAGGTGGGGGATTGTTCGAGGAAATAATTGGCGGCCCTTATGCCCGTATAGTACCCTCCGTAATAGTTATCCGGGTTATTGGTAGCATTCCAGCTGCCGTCGTTAAAAGGCCTGACCCGGGCGCTGGCGGCCGTCTGCACTGTCTCATCCGAGACAGGCGCGAACAGGTTGCTGTCCACGATCGTGAATTCATTGCGAAGGTAGGCATAGGGCGCATTGGCCAGGGAGATCAGGGTCGTATAATTGGAATTCAGGGTCTGCGCCGTCTGGGCCGAATCGATCTTTGTATCCAGGAAGCTCTTGCTGCAGGCTGCCGCACCAATGGTCAGCGCTCCGGCCAGGCATCCTCTAACTATTCTTTGCAGGTTCATAGCTGTCATTTTTAAAAGGTCAGGGAAATACCGGCGTTATAGGATTTCAACCCGGGATAGCCGGACGGGGTCTCGGGGTCCAGGTTATAATGTTTGGACAGGTAAGACCAGGTGACGGGGTTGACGGCATTTACATAGATCCGTAATTTCTCCAATCCCATTTTCCGCAAGGCCGTCACAGGCAGGCTATACCCCAGTTCGATATTCCGAAGCCGGAGGTATTGTCCCTTCTTCATCCAGAAGCTGGAGTTCCGGTAGTTATTATCATTGGCCTTCGTGGTGAGCCGCGGATAATCCGCCGTCGCCCGGGTATCGATGTTCTGCGCGGGATAATAGGCCCAGGCATTCCCCGCCGTCGGGTATACGTTGATATTATTCACAAAAGCGACCGTCTGGTACCAGGCAGCCGTCAGCAAATTGACGTCATTGCCAGAAGCGCCCTGGAACAACGCGTCTAGGTCGAACCCTTTATAGTGAAAGCCCAGGCTCAGGGAGTAGTTGAATGTAGCGCTATCGGGGTTACCGATCTTCGTCACATCGTTCTGATCCACCCGTCCGTTCTTATCCAGGTCCAGGTACTTGATATCGCCGGGCTGCACCGCTCCGAAGGCCGGTACAGGGATCCCCGTTTTTAAACTGCCGTCGGGATTGAAATCCGTGATATCATAAAATCCATTCGACCGGAGACCCATCACCGAATTGATTGGCAGGCCGGTGGTTTGGCTGAAAGCATTCACGGGCGGCACTTCCGATTGGAAGACGATCCTGTTCTTTGCATAGGAGGCCATGGCGCCCAGGGTATAACCCAGGGGTCCGATCTTATCGCTGTAAGTAGCGCTGATCTCATACCCCTTGCTGGTCACCTTGCCGATATTGGAATAGGGAAGGTTGGCGCCATAGAGCGCCGAGAGACCGGTGTTCTGCGTAACGATGCCGGTACGGTTGTCCTGGAAGAGGTCCAGCACAAGGGAAAGATGTCCGAAGACGGTAGCATCCAGCCCGACATTATATTTTAAGCTCTTCTCCGCGAAGATGTCCGGGTTGGCGGCATAGCCGGGTACGATGCCGGTATTGGCCGTCAGGGAAGTACCCGTATAATAGGTGCCCGTGGAAATAAAATATTGCTGATACAGGTAACGGCCCCGGTTGGATTGATCGTTGCCCGATTGACCGGCGGATGCCCGAAGCTTCAGGAAGTTGATGGAGGAGATCTCTTTCAGGAAGGATTCATTGCTGAGGACCCAGCCCGCCGCGATAGCCGGATAGAAACCCCATCGATGACCGGGCGCGAAATTGTCCGAGCCGCTGTACCCCAGGCCCAGATCCAGGATGTAGCGGGAATCATAGGCATAATGCACCCTGCCCCCGGCATTCACAAAATGGTAAAAGATATTGTTGCCGGTATTCTGCCCGGCCGTATTGAGGCCATAGTCGGTAATGAAATTGCTGGCATAATAGTTCAGCGCGGCGGAAAAAGCATGCAGCCCAACGGTCTTGTCATACCCCGCTGTCAGGTTCACCTGCTTCCAATCATATTGATCGACGGGCGTTGTCCCGTTGGCGATGATATCGGTCGTCTTATCGGTGGTGGTCTGTGCCCCATTGGAAAAACGTGCATAGGTCGCCGTCTTGCTGGACGTGTTCCTGGTCCAGGTGTTGAAGGACACCGCCTCCTTCAGGTAAAGGCCCGGCGTGAGGAAGTCCAGTTTCTCCTTCAGGCTGAAATTGGCCTGCAGGGTCCGGTCATGCGTGCTTACCCATCCCAGCGCTCTCAGCGAGGCGACAGGATTGTTGGGGAAGACGGTAGTGCCCGACCAGCCGCCGGCATCTTTCACGGAGTAGATATTGGACGGATATTTGGAGAGGTCCTGCCAGAGTTGCGGGCCATTATAGTTTGGATAACGCCTGTCCTCGATCCTGCCGCCCAGGTCGACATGCGCCTCGAATATTTTAAAGAAATTGAAGTCCAGGTTGGACCTTGCCTGGAAACGCTGGATCTGCGCCGTGGAAGTACTATTGCTGTTGGCGACATCGTACAAGCCTTTTTGCTGCGCATAATCGAAGATCAATCCGTATTTGGTAGTGGTATCTCCGCCGGAGAATACGACATTGGCATCGGAATAGAGCCCGTTCTTCTTCAGCACCTGGTCGTACCAATCCACATTGGCGCCCGTCCCGTTCTTATAGTCCTGCAATTGCCCGTCCGAATAAGGCGGGGTCCAGTTGAACTGGTGGCCGTTCAATGCATAATTATCGTTGCTGATCGCGGCATTGTAGAGTCTTGCATAGTCATAAGAGCCATAAGGCTTATCGACACGGAGCGCCTGCTGCATCCCGCTGACCACCTGTATGTCGATCTTCCGCTTGCCCGCCGATCCCCTTTTCGTGACGACCCACAATACGCCGTTAGCGCCCTTCATGCCGAAAGTAGCCAGCGATACGGGATCTTTCAACACGGAAATGCTTTCTATCTCCGCCGGGGACAGGTACTGAAAATAAGAGCTGGCTACCTGGAACCCGTCCACATAGATATTCAATCCGGCATTGTCATAGCTGCCGATGCCCCGGATGAATAAGGTAGCCCCGTCATAACCCGGTTCACCCGACCCTTGCTGCACCGTCAATCCCTGCAACCGTCCGTATAAACTGTTGGTAAGGTTCGGCACAGGCGTCTTGAATAGAGTAGCCCCGCTGACGGAAGAACCGCCCGTCATGGATCGCGCGGAGGGTACCTTGATGGAGGTATCGCCGCCCTGGGCCATCGCCGGAGACCACCAGCCGCATCCCGCCCAGAAAAGGCATCCGAAAGTATAGTTGAATATTTTTTTCATAATAGCAAGTAGTTGGTTTATGTATTAATACCCGGGGTTTTGTAGCAGGTATCCTTTGTTGATCTCGCTCTGTGGAAAAGGGTTCAGGAATTCCCGGGGCGCCCAGAAGGCCTTGTACAACACCTTATCGTTATAGTTGGTATTGCCCGTCACCAATACGCTCCCTCCCCCGTTGAAGGCGAATGTCCGGATATCCCCGCCCAGGATGCCATTGCCGATATCAGGCAGCTTCCAGTGCTTGACGTCATGGTAGCGGTAGTTCTCGTCGTAGAATTCAACGGCCCATTCCCGTTGTATGATGGCCCGCAGTTTGGCTTGGTCCGTTTCGGTGACGGCCGGCAGGCCCCCGCGTTGATGCACCTTATTCAATCGATCCAACGCCTGCGGCGTCTGTCCCATTTCGTTATATGCTTCCGCGGCGCTGAGATAAGCTGCCGCCAGGCGGAAGATCGGGAATTCGAACCAGGCCCGTCCGCTGGCCTTATAATAGAATTTGGCGACCCGCGCACACCCGAAACCCTGCCCGCCGAACGTGCTGGCATTGGTCCAGTTCGCATCTCCCGGATTGCTCTTCGCATCCACCTGCCAGGGCTGGTAGGTGATCTGGAAACGCGGTTCCATCTGGCCCATCTTCGTATTGTAATCGGAGAAAGCGGTGACCGCCCCTACCGTCGGCCAGGTCTGGTCGGTGCCGTCCGCTTTATAATAATTTTCCAGCTGATTGGTCGTAAGCACATTGCCCTGGGCTTCCCAGACGCGCACATTGTAAAAGGCATTCATCGGCAGGTTGTTCCAGTTGCCGGCGTCGAAGAGCGTCGTATTGATATTCTTGAAGGCGAGTATCACTTCCGCGTTGCCGGGAACGGAAGTAGCCGTTCCGTAATCGTCCAGGGGGTTGCCCGTATTGATCAGGTGCAGACCGGCATTCGTTTCCGCCTCCGTGATAAGGGCTTCGCTGCTGGCGGCGGCCGTGGTCCATCTCCCCGCATCCGTATTGCCGAGGCAGATGAGGTTATTTTTAGAGCCCAGGTTCAGGTAGGGTGTTTCTGTATTGAAGAGGGGGCGTGCCGCATACAATTGCGCCTTTGCCTTGATGGCCAGGGCGCCTGCCCTGGTCATCCTTCCACTCCAGGTAGCGGGCCATTGGGAGGGCAGTACCGCCGCCGCCTGGTCGCACCAGGTTACGACCGAGTCCAGCACCTGTTGCAGCGAGGCCCTGGGGATCGCCAGGGAATCGGAAGGGTCCAGGCTCTTACTGACGATGGGCACGCCGCCGTAGATGATGAACATCTGCTCATAACGGTAGGCGATCAACGCCTGCATCTCCGCTTTGACGATGGCCTTGTCGGCGGCCTGCATGTCCTTCACCTTGTCGATATTCTCCTTTACCAGGTAGGCCTGCCGGATCGGGGTAAAGTTCCAGGCATATCCGTCCATGTCTTCGCCGGAACCGCTGGCGGCGAGCCCGTTCAGGACGATGTCCTTGGAAATGGTCCAGGACCATCCATAGTTCATGCCGCCGGATAAGTTCTCGTGGATCATGGCGTTCCAGACATTGGTATACGGCAAGCCCTGCGAAAGGCAGTTCTTATAAGCATTCGCGATAGCGCCCTGCGCCTTCACCGTCGTAGAGAAGACAGAATCCACCGTCGTGGCGCTGGAGAGGGGCAGCTGTAAAAAATTCCGCTGGCAGGCGCATACGCTGATGGCCAGCAGGGGGATGATAAAATAGGAGATTGACTGTCTCATTTTTTTATATTAAAGGAGTTAAAATTGAATATTTACACCCATGTTGAAGGTCACCGTCAGCGGATAGAGATAGCCCTGGTTATTCTTACCGGTATCCGCCTGTTCCGGGTCGATGCCCTTCAGGATCTTCGTATCCCAGGTATACAGGTTATTGCCGTTCGCATAGATCCGTATGCCTTTTATATTCGTACGCCGCAGGAAAGAGTTCTGCTGCCGGAGGCTATACCCGATCTCCAGGTTCTTCAACCTTTTGAAATCATTGGACCGCAGCCAGAAATCGCTCAGTACCGCGTTGTTGGGTCCGCCGCCGCTGAAAGAAAGCTCGGGATAGGTAATCTTCTGCCCACTGGCCAGTTTTTCCGGCGTCCAATGCCCGTCGTAGCTGGCCTGTAATACTTCGCCTACATTCTTGGCGTAGGGTGAGCTGAGGATATAGCCCAGTTGCGGGAAAGACCCCTTGGCCGTGCCGATGAAAAGTGCGGAGAGATCGAAGCCCTTGTAGGAGAACCCGACGGACAGGTTATAGGCCACCTGCGGCAGGTTGGCATAACCGATAGGCACTTCATCCTTCTCGTCGACGATGCCGTCGCCCGTAACATCCCTGAATCTCAGGTCTCCGAGCCGCGCGTTGTTCCCGAATTTATTATAAGGCCGGTTGGCCAGCTCTTTCTGGTCGTTGTAAAATCCCTGGGTGAGCAGGCCCTTGTATTGACCGATCGCATAGCCCGTCGCATTCTGCCAGGGATAGGGATAGGGCGCTTCCGCGCGGAAGTCGATCTTGTTGCGGGCGAAAGAATAGTTGCCCTTGATAAAATAAGAGAAAGCGCCTACCTGGTTTTCCCAATCCGCCTCCAGCTCGAAGCCCTTATTCGTCACGCGGCCCAGGTTCAGCGGGGGCGCGGCGCTGGAAGCCACGCCATAGTTCGCGGGAATGACGCCGGAGGTCACGAGGATATCATCCCTCTTTTCCTGGAATACGCTGGTGGTGACGGATAGTTTGTTTTTGATGAATTTCAGGTCGGCCGAGATATTGGTCTTCTTCGCTCTTTCCCAGGTGACATCGGGATTGCCCAGGGTGGATTCCGCGGAACCCGCATAATAGGGGTTGTTCGTGGAGCCATTGGTGTTACCGAAGTAATAGCCCGAAGCATTGGTAGCCCAGGTATTGGGAAGATAGAGATACCGCCGGCTGCCGATCTGGTCATTGCCCACTTCGCCGTAACTGCCGCGGAACTTCACCCAGGTCACCCATTTGTTCTGCGGGAAGAAAGATTCCTGTGAGAGGATCCAGCCGGCCGATACGGCAGGGAAGTACCCAAATCTATTCTTCGGCGCGAAATTCTCCGTTCCATTGAGACCCAGGTCTCCTTCCAACAGGTAGCGTTCCTTATAATTATAGGTGACCCGCCCTACGAGTCCCATCAGGCCGGAAGGCGTATTAAAGGCCTGCCCGTTGGCAGTGTAGCGTTGTGCGTTGCCGAGGATCAGTCCCGATACGTTATGGTCTCCGAAACTGTGGTTGTAATTGATGGCGGCCTCGATGTAGATCTTGCGCCAGGCCCCGTTGCCCTGGTTGTCCGCCGTCACGGTAGGGCTTAGCTGCCCCCCGATGAACGTGATCTTTGTGGGGTCCGAAGGCGAGCGCATGGCGCTGTAGGCAGGGATGCTCACGGTCTGCGAATAGCCTTTCAGGTAGCTGTCGTCATAGGCGACGGTAGCATGCGCTTCCAATCCTTTCAGGAGGTAGCCCATCGTATGTTTCAAGGTCACTACCGTACTCAGGGTCGTCGTATACATGGTGCGGGTTCCGGCGGTGAGCAATTGCGCCAGGGGCGTATAGCCCGTGCCGCCTTTTAAGGCGAGGGGATTGGTAGGATCGCCGGCCACGCCGACGAAACTGGTCACCAGGTGTCCGTTCACGATGCCCGGCCCGCTGAAGGGGCTGTTCTCCAGGATATTCTGGATGATGGCCTGGTAGCGGTTGCCGAAATCGGAAGAGGTCGTACCGGCGCCGGGGACTTTCATGACGGAAGACTGACCGCCGATATTGACGCTGAGCTGGAAATTCTTAGCGACGTCGATATCGAAATTGCTGCGGAAATTATATCGTTTGAAAGAAGGGTTAGTATTGGACCCGCCGTAAGAACTATTCGAGAGGATCCCGTCCTGCTGGAAATAGCCCAGGGAGGTGAAATATTTTGTCCGGTCCGTGCCGCCCGACACATTGAGGTTGTATTGACGCTGCATGCCCGTTCCGCTGAACTGATCGTGATAATAGTTATGGCTGGTGTAATAGAGGGCAGGACTATTCTTCAGGGCGTCCTTTTGGGGAGCCGTGAGGCTGCTCATAGCATCCACTTCAGCGGAGGTATAGTCCCGGTTGTTCTGGAATTTCCAGAGCTCGTTGTCCGAAAAAAGGAGGGCGTCGAAGCTATGGTCACCAGCCGCCTGCGCGTTGCGGATCGCCTCGTTGCGGAAGAGAGCGAACTGGTAGGAGTTAAGGGTTTGGAACAGCTCTGCCGCCTTCGTCATACCCTGGTTGGCGGTGAAGCTGAACTGGGGGTGGTTCAATCGCCCTCTTTTCGTCGTCACGATGATGACCCCATTCGCGCCCCGGATCCCGTAGACGGCGGTGGCCGTGGCGTCCTTCAATACGCTGATGCTCTCCACTTCGTTGGCGTCCATGGCATTCAACAGGATATAAGGTTGTTCGGCCGGTTGCTGTATGCCATCGATGACGATCAGGGGGTCCTGGCCATTCAGCGTGGCGATCCCGCGGATACGGATCGTGGCCGTATTCATTCCGGGCTCCCCGCTTGCCTGTACGGCGCTGATACCCGCCGTACGCCCCACCAGCATATTCGTGATATTGGAGACAGGGGTCTGAACAAGATCTTTCCCCGAGATAACGCCCACCGCGCCGGTAATGGTGGGGAGTTTTTGTTTGCCATAGCCGATCACCACCACATCACTGAGATGCCCGCTGTCCTGCCGGGCGGTCAATACGATATTGTACTCACCTGTCTTACTGACATTTAATGATTTGGAAAGATACCCGACGTAGGAGAATTCCAGCGTGGCGCCCCTGGGCGCCGTTAGTGAGAAATTACCCAGGCTATCACTGGCCCGGGCCACCTTTGTTCCCAATACCCGGACGGTGGCGCCCGGCAGGGTGATATTGTCCTTACCCTTCACCGAACCATGTACGAGGATCGACTCCTGTCCCCGGACCTGCAGACTACAGGCGATCAAAAGGAGGATAAAAGGGGGCCAGGCAGGTGTTCTTTTGAAATTGGTTGCCTTCAGCAATTTTTTCATACAGCAGTTTTTTTATAAGCAATCGATGGGGATAAAAGTAGCAGAGTCCCGCAGGAAGGGGGATGCGTTTTTTAATAAAAAAAGGGGGGTAAACTGGTAAAAATGAAAAAGCCCCCTCTATTTTTTCGTCAGATCACGATTGATATGCAGGTTTTTGGAGAATGTAGGCCTGAATTTTTTAATATATTCAGAAGGCATGACCCCGAAAAGTTTATGGAATTGCTCCCGGAAGTATTTCAGGTCGTTGAAGCCTGCTTCGAGGGCGGCTTCATTGACATTCTTTTCGGTGCTGATGAGGAGTTCGGCTACCCGTCGCAGGCGTATCCACCGGATAAAGCCGTTGACAGACTGACCGGAGACGGATTTGATCTTTTTATAGAGACTGGAATGGCTCATGCCGATCTCGGCGGCGAGGTTCTTGATCGTAAATTCATCATCGTCCAGGTGGGCCTGCACGACCTGGATGCAACGCTCGATAAAGGCCTTATCCTCTTCGGAGATCTTCCCCGTGTTTTGCTGAAGGGTGATCTCGTTATAAAAATACCGCTGCAGGCTGTTGCGGTTCTTCAACAGGCTGGCCACCCGTGCCATGAGGATCTCTTTTTCGAAAGGCTTGACGATATAATCATCGGCGCCCCCTTCCACGCCCTGCAGCTTCGTCTCCGGTGAAGGACTGCCTGTCAGCAGGATAACGGGGATATGCCCCAGGAATTGGTCTTCCTTGATGGTCTTGCAGAGATCGATGCCCGTCATGGTCTGCATGAAAATATCGGAAATAATGATGTCGGGCTGGTGCCGCCGGGCCAGTTGCAGTCCTTCTTCCCCGCTGCCGGCCTGGTAGACGATGTAGTGATGGTGGAAGATCTGGCGGATATATTCCAGGATCTGTTCGTTATCGTCGATCACGAGCACCGCCTGCTGCCCGGATACCATGCCCCCGGCCGGGACCTTGCTGTCGTTGGTGGCTGTCTCGTATTCCGAAGTTTCAGTCCCGGCCAGCTCTTCCAGGATGGCAGGCCTGGCCCCTGGTTCTTCAGAGACAAGCCGTCCGTCAAAATGGTCCTTCCCTTTTTGAAGACCGATCATAAAGGTCGTTCCCTTGCCCGGTTCGCTCTCATAGGTCACCGTCCCCTGATGGCTTTCCACGAATTGCTTTACCAGGTAGAGCCCGATCCCGAATCCCGTCCTGGCGGGGCGGCCATTTTCCATTACCTGGTAAAATTTTTCAAATAGCCGCTGTCCCGTCTCCTTCGGTATGCCATGGCCCGTATCGCGGAGGACGACTTCCACTTTCCCATCCGTCTCCTGCACCTGGAAGAGTACCTTCCCGCCGGAGGGGGTATATTTCAAGGCATTGGAGATAAGATTATATAGCACGATCTCCATTTTCTCCCGGTCGGCATAGAGCTCCAGCCCCTTGTTCTCACATTCGAAGACATATTCTATCTCCTCCGCCCTGGCTTTTTGCACAAATGCCAGGTACACGTCCTTGCAGAGGTCATAAAAGTTCAGCTTCGTGATCTTCAGCCGGTCGCCTTCACTTTCCGCTTTCCGGAACAGCAGCAACTGATCCACGAGGCTTAGGAGACGGCGGGCATTCCGGTAGATGATATTGACTTCCTGGTAGTCTTCATTGCTGCCCGCGGAACTGCCAGCGGAAGCACCGCCGGAACTATGCTTCTTCAGGATATCTTTCAGGGGATTGATGATAAGGGTCAGGGGGGTACGGAACTCATGGGATACGCTGGTGAAGAAAGACAGTCTTTTCTCATTGATCTCTTTTTCTTTTTCGGCATTGAGATGGGCGATCTTTATTTCATATTTGAGCCGGGTCTGCCTGATCCGGTAACGGCGGTAATAATAAACGAGTACTGCGACGAGGAGGCCATATAAGAGCCAGGCCCACCAGCTGCGGTACCAGGGCGGAAGTACGATGATATCCAGGCCGGTCTCCCGGGTATTCCATACCCCTTCGGCGTTGGTGGACTTCAGGCGAAGCTTGAAATGGCCTTCGCGTAGATTGGTATAATTGGCGGTGCGGACATTCTTCGTGTAGTTCCAATCCTTATCCCATCCCTCCAGGTAATATGCGTAATTGATCTTGCCGGGCGAGGAATATTCCAGCGCGGCGAAATCGAAAGACAGGATCGCCTCGTTATACGGGATCTCCAGGGTCTTCACCTGGTCGCCGTCCGTATTCCTGATCGTGGGATCGCCCATGGACAAGGGCTTGCTGTCCACCCGCAGGCCCGTCAATAAGAGGGGCGGCATATAGCTGCGGGGCCTGATACTGTCGGGGTAGAAGAGGATAAAGCCGTTGATGCCTCCGAAGACCAGTTCGCCGGAACGCAGCTTCAGGGCGGCGCTATAGATGAATTGATTGCTTTGTAATCCATCTCCCTGGTAGAAGTTCTTAAAGTTCTTCGTCGCGGGATTGAAGCGGGACAGGCCGTTGAAAGTGCTGAGCCATAAGGAGCCTCCGTCATCTTCCAGGATATTCAATACGGCATTATTACACAAGCCGTCCGCATCCGAATACCGGGTCAGGGTTTTCCCCTTCGTACGATCGAACAGGAGCAGGCCGCCTCCCTCCGTTCCGATCCAGAAATTACCTTTTCCATCTTCATAAAGGGCGCGGACGGGCTTTCCGATCTCATAGACCTGGTGGCGCTGGTTCTGCCGGTCGATCCGGAACAGCTGGTGGGAATTGCCGGCCCACAAGTCCCCCTTCCTGTCCTCCGTGATGGCGATGAGATCGGTAAAGAGAGGGTTGAACACTTCGAAGCGGTTGCGCTCGCGGCTGAGCCGGTATAACCTGCCATCTCCGAAAGTAGTGGCCCATAAGTTATTTTCCCTGTCCTCATAAAGGAGCCAGACGTTTTTATTCTCTTCTCCCGTAAGATCATTGATGCAGCGGTAGTGCTCGAAAGTACCCGATGCTTTGTTCAGCCGGTTGATCCCATCCCCGTAGGTGCTGATCCAGATATCGTTCGCCCGGTCCTGCCGGATGCAGGTAATGGAATTACTGCTCAGGGAAGAAGCCTGGCCGGCATGGTGTTTAAAGTTCCGGAAGCTATCCAGCCGGCGGTTCCAGATGCTCATGCCCCCGCCATCCGTACCGATCCACAGGTCCCCGCCCCTGTCTTCAAAAAAGGCGGCCACGAAATTATTCACCAGGCTATTGGGGGTAAGGGGATTATGCGCGATCGTCTGGAACCGGTTCTTCTGGCCGTCCATAATATCGATGCCCCCCTTCAGCGTTCCGATCCATTTCCGGGATTCCTTATCCTCGTAGATAGCGAACACCGATTCGCTGGTGAGGCTATTCCTGTCTTCCCCGGGCAGCAGGTAGTCTATTTTTCCATCCTCCGTATGCAGGATATTAATACCACCTCCCTCCGTTCCGATCCATAGATGACCTTGCCGGTCGAACGAAAGGCAGGCAATATTACCAGAGGTAAGGCCACGGGAGTCTTCATTATAGGTCTTCACCATTTCATTCCTGGCAATGGAATACTGGTACAATCCCCTGGCTGTTCCTAGCCAAAGGTTCGGAGCGGCATTCATTCCATCGTCCGCCGCCATGCAATGCACGCCTTTCAACTCATTATTTACGAGACGGATCTGCCGCTTCTCCGGTTCATAGAGGCATAAGCCTATCTCCCGAATGAACAGCCATACCCGTTGCCGGGCATCGATGCTCATGGCCTGGACATTGTAGCCGGTGGTGGACACATCGCCTCTTTTGCAGGGGATCTGGATGGCTGCATCGCTGCCGGCCTCCTGTACGAGGAAACCCCATCCATTGGTGCAGATATAATTGTTGCCCCTCGTATCCTGCCGGATCGCCGTAACGTTGAACCGGATCCTTTCCTTTCGCGCCGTTGTATGCGGCGGCGTTTCGTAGGGAACATACCAGGCAGGTGTGAATCGGGAAGTCAGGTTATTATAAATACCGATGCCCTGTCCCGTTCCCACCCATATATTATTATGGTTGTCCTCATTAATGGCGTAGATATAATTATGGGGCAGGGAGTTGGAATCATTCAGCTTGTTACGGAAAACGGTGAACTCGTATCCATCGTAACGGCTCAGCCCGTCATAGGTGCCGAACCACATATAGCCATGGTGATCCTGGAAAATGCAGCGCACCGAATTATTGGATAAGCCCTGTTCGATGCCCAGGTGTGTCAGGGGCGGATGATCAGCCGCCAATAGGATGCCGGTAGCCAGTAATCCCGGGAGAAGGAGTGACAACAATCTTTGGGGGAGCATCAAGGCGTTAGTTTTCCTGAATATAGGAATTTTAATCTTGCACCTACCGGCTTTTTTCCATCTCTTTATAATAATTCCTTAGCACGGCGAAGGCTTTTTTCTTTTGGCCTGTCCGATGATCGATCAACCCTTTATTGTTCCATCCCTCCTGGAAGACGGGGTTATTCCTTTTGGGCGAACGAAAATCGGTGAGGATCCAGGGAGAGACGCCCGAAAATCCCTCCGGCATACGGCGGAACATATTCACCTGCTCCCGGTAATACCATTCCTGGTATTCTTCGCTCCAACGCGTCAGCGAGTCGGCGTGATACCCGCCCAATGCTTCGGCCCCCGTCTCGCTGATGAAAAAGGGTTTATCGAAGGGGATCTCCCATTTAGCCGTCCGGCAGGCAGACGGCAATCCGCCATACCAGCCGAGATATTGGTTGAAGGATACCAGGTCGACATCGCGGGCCAGCGGATCTTCGAGCACACGAACGTCCTTGCTGGAACCGTAGTTCAATTCCAGCGCGGCGGAGATCATACGGGAATTGTCCAGTTCCCTGGCTTTCGCGATAAGGCGGCGCATAAAATCGGTGCGAACGGCATTTACCGGCGTCTCATTACCTACCGACCAGATAATAATGCTGGCACGGTTCCGGTCGCGATCGACCATCTCCGTCAGTTGCGTCTTCGCCTTTTCGAACACTTCTTTATTCCCGAAATTGATGGTCCAATAGACCGGGATCTCCGACCAGACCAGCACCCCCATCGAGTCAGCCGCGCGCGTCATCGTCTCATCGTGAGGATAATGCGCCAGGCGCACCATATTACAGCCTAATTCCTTTGCCCGGCTCAGTAATTGTACGGCATCCTGTTTGGACCAGGCGCGCCGCCCCTGCTGCGGGATCTCCGCATGGGTACAGATGCCGCGCAGAAAAACGGGTTGGCCGTTCAGGAGCACCTGCCGCCCGCGGGCTTCGATGGTCCGGAACCCTATTTTCTCTTCTACTCTGTCGGCGCCGCAACTGACAACGACCTTATAGAGTTTAGGAGTGGTGGGCGACCAGCATTGAACGACAGGAAGGCTTAAGCCCAGGGATACCCGGTCGCCGGCGGCAGGAAAGGTCTTTTTGACTTTCAGCTCGGGGATCTCCACCACTACTTCCTTACCGGTCGCATCCCCATCGAGCCGCACCCAGCCTTCGACAGGCGCCTCTTTGACGACAGGGGCTCCGCCGTCGGCAGGTCTTTTCAATTGCAGGTAAAAATCACGTATATGTGTTGCCGGTAGTTCGATCAGCCTTACTTCCCGGGTGATGCCTCCATAGTTCCACCAGTCCGTGTTCAGGGTAGGTACTTCATCGGCATGACGCCGGTTGTCCACCCTCACCACGAGGAAATTTCCCTTTTCTTTCAGCAGGCTGTCGGGGACGGCGAAATTAAAAGGCGTGAAGCCTCCCAGGTGCATGCCCAGCTTCTTCCCGTTCAGGTACACGTCGGCCCGGTAATTGACGGCGCCAAAATAGAGATAGACCCTATGGGAGGGATCGGCCTTCTTATAATTGAAGGACCGGCCATACCAGACCGTTCCTTCATAATAGAGGAATTTTGCCGCCTGGTGGTTCCAGTCGCCGGGCACCGTCAGCGTGTATTTATCACTATAGCCATATTCGACACGGGCCGTCTTATTTTCCGGTATTCCGTTGTTCCAATACGCTTCCTTGTCTTTCTCGCCCTTCTCCTTATAGCGATAGTCAAGAAAGCCCGTCTCGTACGGGTCGATGATATAGCTCCATTTCCCGTTCAGGCTGCTGCCCTGACGGGAAGGGACCGCCGTGATCAGGGGAACCCCACCGGGGTACCCGGCGCCTTCTTCCAGGGTTCCGGCAACATCGTTCGTAGCCTGGCCTGCCGCCAGCTGCGCAAAGAAAGCCAGGGACAGGACCAATAAGGTTCGTTTCGAACTATCGGGATAAGATCTCATAGATAATTACTGTTTGAATGGGTGCATGCTTTAACGCCGTCGAAATTAGCATGTTTTTCCCATCCTTAATCCAGTAATTCGGCCAGCCTGGCTTGCAAGGCCGGTCCGCGCAGATTCTTCGCTACGACCACTCCATCCGGGTCGACGAGGATATTGGACGGTATACCCACGATCCCATAATAGTTGATCAGCTCGTTCTTCTCCCCTTTCAGGTCGGAGAGCTGGGTCCAGGGCATCTTATCTTCCAGGATGGCTTTTTTCCAGGCTTCCGCCTTGTCATCCATCGAGACGCCGATGACCGTAAAGTTCTTGTTCTTATACTGGTTGTAGGCGTTCAGGATATTCGGATTTTCCGCGCGGCAGGGAGAACACCAGGAGGCCCAAAAGTCCACCAGGACATATTTGCCTTTGAAGGAGGAAAAATGGACCGGTTTTCCTTCCGTGTCGTTCTGGACAAAATCCGGGATCCTATCTCCGATGGCGCTCTTTTTCAAGACGGCCAGGCGGTTGGCGATACGTTTCCCTATACCGGATTGCTGCATGGATGGATCCAGCTTCCGGTAGAGGGCATTCACTTCGTTGTACTCACCCATTACGGCTCTTGCATTGACCAGGTCGGCGCTTATGGGGCTTTTTGGATGCGCGGCTATATACTCGTTGGCCCTTTCCAGTTTTTTCAGCCGCAGGTCGTTGATCTTTGCCTGCAAGGCCCGGACCTCATCTTTTGCTTTCTGGCAGGCTTCCTGTGCGGAGGCGTTCTCATCGGTGAGGTCCTTTAAAGATCGATTGTAGGCCATCCATTCGTCATGTAGCCTGGAGCCTGTGACCTCGATCATATATGGCTCGACCGTACCCGTGACCCGGATATTGCCGCTTTCCACGAATATCTGCGCGAACCATTGCCCGGCTTCGATAAAGATCCTGCGCGGTTCGGGCACCACACCCGTCCAGCTGAATTTTCCTTCCTTTACTACGATGGTGTCCTGCTTGTCGAGCTCACCGATGTAGTTGTGTACAATGGCCTGCGTCTCCTTCAATCCCTGAATATCTCCGGTGAGGCTCGCTTTTTGCGCATTAGCAGCCATGCCGCCTGCCAGGAGGCCGGTCAGACCGAGTATCGTATTTTTTAACATGCTCATTTTTTTAAAAGAGTGAATAGGAATGTTGACCGTTAAGGCCCTTAATTCAATGGAATGGTAAATATCACTTTCGGATCATCGGGCTGTATGGTCAGCTCCGTGCCATTGTTATCGGCCGCCGTGCGGGTCATAGGCAATCCGTTCCGGAAATAGTCGAAGCTATTGTGTCCTTCGAAGGCCAGCTCCATACGGCGTTCTTTCAACACGGCGGCCAGCAATTCCCCGTCGGCAAGAGCATCGACGTCGGCTCCGGGCAGACCGGCACGGGTATGGATGGCCTTCAGATCGGCCCTGGCCTTTGTCATATTGCCCAGTTTGGCATTTGCTTCGGCGCGGTTGAGGTATACTTCTCCCATCCGCAGGAAGATCTGGGGCGCACTGCTAACCGAGTATACATTCAGCACCAGCCATTTGGTGGTCTCCAGGTAGCCGGTATTGGAGTTCGTCCGAAAGAAATTACCGCGCGCATCCGCAGGTACGTATAAGTTCAGCAGGTCCGAAGAAGGAAGGAAAATAGCGCCCGTGCCGTCCTCCGCGTCATAGTTGTATAATTCCCCGATGAGGCTTCCGGGGTAGGCATTGTCATAGGCGAACAGGATCTCTTTGTTGCCGGAAAAGACCGACCGTCCCAGGTCGCCGAACTCGTCATCGCCGAACATTTGCTGATAAGCATCTCCCTGCAACAACGCATATTTTGTTCCGGTCGAGCCGATGACGCTATCCGCATAGGCGGCGGCCAGCTGATTGGCGGCAGGGTCCGGGTTGGCGATCGAGCCTCCCATATAGAGAAATACGCGGGACAGGAGCGCCCAGGCGGCGGCCGTGGTGGCGAAGGCATTCGTCCTCGTCACGCCCGTCACTTTCATCAGCTGGGCAGCCATTTGCAGATCTTTTACGATAAAAGCATACACTTCCTTCACCGTGGCGGGCGAGGGCGCATCCTTTACATCGCTGGAAGTCTTCAGGGGAACGGCAGGACCGCTGCCGCCATTTTGATAATAGGGCTTCCCATAAAGCCGCACGAGGTTGAAATACGCGAAAGCGCGCATGAACAGGTTCTCGCCTTTCGCATACAGTACCTTGTTCTTGTCGGCATCCGTCAGGATCGTGTAGGCGGAGGAAGCCTGGAAGGAAGCGATGCCTTCCAGATTGATATTGTTGCTGACGATCAGTTGGTAGGCGCCCCGGTAGTAAGTGGCGTTAAAGCCGGATGTGGGGCTGTTGCTGTTCCGGAAGAAAAAGGCGTCCGTCTTCTGGCTGGCCGGCGCCCAATCCTGTAAGGTGACGTTATTGCCCCGGTCTTCACTGAGGTCCTGTAAAGGCTCGTCAAATAAAAAAGTAAATCCGCTGCTATTGATCAGCAGGTAACTGCCGAGGGTCGCTTCGGTAATGCCCGTCACGCTGGCCAGCTCGCCGTCCTTGTCGATCTTGGTCAGGGGCCGGATATCGTCTATTTGCTTATTGCAGGATGTCGCCACCAGAACGGGCAGGAACAGTAAAAATATTTTTTTCATGTTATCTTCTGTTTCATCGATTAATAATAGTGCTAAAAATTCACCTGTACGCCGAACACATAGCGGCGGGGAATGGCCAGGCCGGCCCCCGACGAATTACCGAAAGATTGCGCCTGTCCCACGGAAGGACCTTCCGGATCGGAGGCCACGATATTTTTGGAATAGAGCGTATACAGGTTATCCCCGCTGAAATACAGTGTGCAGCCGGAGAGTTTCGCGCGCTTCAGTACGGACGCCGGCAGGTCATAACTTAGCCGGACGGACCGCAGCCTTGCATGGCTTCCGTCATGTATATATTTACTGGAGCCGAAATAATCCGTGTTATTATGATAATAGATCGAGGCTTCCGTCGCATTGGTCTGGCCGGGTGTCGTCCATTGCACCTGGTTGTCCCGGAACGCCAGCTGGTTGTAACTGGTGAGGTGCGTGCCCTGGTTCGTTTGCGGCAGGTTATCGACCATGACATATTTAAGCGCGTAGCTGATGAGGATATTCAGTGAAAATTGTTTGTAAGAGAACGTATTGGTGAGGCCGCCATAAAATTTCGGCTGGAAGCTGCCGATGGTCTGGAATTGACGGACATCACCGGATGCGATCACTTCGTCCACCGTATTCACATAATTCTTCCCCGCCACCTGTCCCTTGGCATCGAACAGGAGTTTCTCAAAGCGTGGCTTGCCCGATTGGGGGTCGACGCCGGCATATTTCACCGCTTTCAGCGTGTTGATGTCGTCGCCCTTGTACAGGTAGAAGCTGTTCTCGGTGTAAAAGCCCTGGTGAAGGCTATCGTTGGCTACATGTAGAATGCTGTTGCGGTTATAGCTGATATTGAAGGAACTGCTCCACCGGAAATCCTTGCGGACGATATTGTCCGAGCTAATGAGGATCTCCAGGCCCGTGTTCCTTACTTCGGCCACATTCTGCCATTGAATAGGGAAGCCATTCAACGAAGGCAGGGTCACTTTCTGCAACAGGTCCTCCGAGCGACGGTCGTAAGCATCGATGGTCGCGTTGATCCGCCGGAACAGTCCCAGGTCGATGCCGCCGCTGAGCGTTTTCGTCACCTCCCAGTGCAGGTTCGGATTACCGAGGATGGAGATCGACGCGGCGCGCTGGCCGCTGTATGTATAGCTGGGATCATAGAGGGTCTGAGTAAGGAAGTTGTCGCCCAATTGGGAACCGCTGGTGCCATAGTTGGCCCTTAGCTTGAGATTATTGATCCATTTGAAGGGCTTCATAAAATTTTCCCCGCTGAGGATCCAGGCGGCTCCGCCGGAATAGAAAGTGCCGTAGCGTTTGTCACGGCCAAAAGCGCTGGAAGCGTCCGTACGAACGGACCCGCTGAGGCTATAGCGCTTGCGGAAAGTATAGCCGGCCTCCCCGAATACGGAATAGACGGCCTGGATCTCCTTACCCCCCTCTATATTGCCTGTTTTTACATCGGTAATACCCAAGGCGGCCAGGTCAGCCGAGCCTCCGATCTGCCGGGCCAGGGAAATGACGGGGTAGCCCGCGCGGATATTATTCACGTTGATGAACATATTCTCACTAGCGGTCCTGCCATATTCCATCGCTGCCAGCGCACTCACGGCATGCTCCCCGAAGGTCTTGTGAAAATTAAGCTGGTTGGATGTCAGAAAAGAGTTCAGGTAGTTGGTCGTGGTATTCAGAAAACCCTTGGAAGCAGTGACCGTGCTGGACGCCACATAAGAACGGGCATCCGCATACTTTTCATTTTTAATATAGTTCAGGCTGCCGCTGTTGGTGGTGGACAGGGTCAGCCAGTCCGTCACGCGATATTCCAGGCGGACGGAACCGAAGAGCAGCTGCGACCGGAGGCTCAGGGTATTGAACTGGTTCTCGAAGAGAGGATTGGCCTTCTTTACCGTGGCCCCATTCTCTTTGAAGGAGAGATTATACTTCAGCGTGCCGTCGGTATTATAGGGATTGGCCCAGGGAATAAAATTGTAGAGGCTGGGGCCCGTCTGAAAAAGCTCCCGGCGGCCCTCGTTCATGCTGCCGCTGATGGAGACGGCGGCCGTCATCCGGTCGCTGAGCTTGCTTTCCAGGTTCATCCGGAAAGCTCCTTTGGCCAGCCCGTTGTGCACGGCCGTGGATTGTTCATTGTAATAGGTGCCACCCATATAGTACTTCGTCTTTTCATTGCCGCCGCTGGCCGAAAGATTGACCTCCCGGGTATTGCTACCGGCAAAAACATATTTCTGCCAGTCGAAGGAATGCGCCACATCGTCGGTGGTGGGAAGTTTAAAATCCAGGTAAGATTGTAAAGTGGGATACTTTATATGGAGGCTGGCATTATTGATCTGGTAATCGGCCGAATAATATTGCTTTTGGCGATCGTATAATTCCTGTCCGCTCAGAAAATGGACAGGGCCCCGGTTAGGTTCGTTGAGACCGTATTTTATTTCCGCGCTCACACGGGGTTTGTTGCTGCTGCCTCTTTTCGTATTCACCACCAGTACCCCCGCCGCGGCTCTCGAACCGTAGATGGCCGTTGCCGCCGCGTCCTTGAGGATCGTTATATCTTCTATTTCCTGGGGTGTCACCAGTTCCTTCAGGTTCTGGTTGGGCATGATCACGCCATCGAGCACCAGCAAGGGACCATAGTTCAAAGTTGGCAGCACGAATTCATTGACCTGGTCGACGCCTACACCGGCAACGCTGCTTTGCCCCCGGACAAAGATCTGGCCCCCGCTGCTGGTAGGATCGCCTGCCCCCTGTTCGGAAATATAGAGACCCGTGGCCCTGCCTTTCAACAGGGACACGGGGTCTGACGTGGTAAGGCCCTTGCGAAGATCATCCCCCGATATCTTCTGCACGGAGCCCGTCAGCTCTCCAGCCTTTTTAATGCTATATCCATTCGTAATGACCACTTCTTCTACCTGGTCCAGGGCCTGTTCCATGCTTATATTCAGCACGGTCGGCGCCTCACTGATGGTTATCACCCTGGTCACTTTTTTATACCCGATGCTGGAGACCTCCAAAGTATATTGCCCCTTTTGGATCTCCGGCAAGACAAAAAAACCCTTGTCATCCGTGGCCACCCCCCTGTTGCCGGGCTTGATGGTAACGGAAGCGCCGGCGACCGGCTTTCCCTGAAAAGTCACCTGACCCCTTATTTCGACGGGCGGCGGATTACCGGACAAGGACGCCATCGCGCTCCTATCCTGCGGCTCATCGATCTTATCGGGCTTGCGGGAAAGGATGATGGTCTTGTCCGTGATCTCGTATTTAAGGCCCTGACCTTTCAATGCGATGTCCAAGAAAGCATCCAGCGCCATGCCGGAGACAGACAGGGAGACAGGCCGGGCCGTTGCCAGCAGATCGCTTTTGTAGAACACGACGTAACCCGTCTGTTTCTTGATGACAGTAAAGATCTCTTTCAGAGAAGCATTCTTCACAGACAGTGTGATCGCCTCCTGTGAATGGGTCCTGGCCGAAAGATGGATGCAGAAAGCCAGGAGAAAAAAGTTAGTCATTTTCATGATGCGCAGCATTTTTGGCGGCAAGAGGAGCCTGCCTGCAGTTTTTTGCATAAATTGCAATGTTTGGTTATTGAAATAAAAAGTTCTGCCGAACTGATATCTAGATCAACCGGACAATCGCCGCTTCGGATCCTACCCCGGAGCGGTTTTGTTTACGGCATAACGATCAATCTGCGTCCTTCTTCGATCCTGAAATGGACTTCCATATCCTTTAATCCTTTCAATAAGTCGGACAGCGGCACATTCATGCTCATCTCCCCGCCAAATCGGATATCCGGTACATTCTTTTCGTACACGATCTCCAGGTCATACCACCGGGCCAGCTGGCGCATTACTTCTTTTAAACTGGCGTTCTGAAAATTAAAGACGCCGTTCTTCCAGGATAGGACCTGGTCGAGATCGGCGTGTCGCAGGATCGTCATTTTTTCATCGGGTCGTACCTGCACCTGTTCACCCGGCCGCAAGAGAGCTTTGTCCTCCCCTTGCCCGGAACGGAGCGCCGACGTGCGGATACTTCCTTCCAGCAGCGTCGCCCTGAGCATCTCTTCGTCCTGGTAGGCATTGATATCGAAGCTGGTGCCCAGGACCTCCGTTTCCGTTTGCAGGGTATGTACGACGAACGGTTTATTTTTGTCCTTTACCACTTCAAAATAGGCTTCGCCGGCAATCTCCACCCTGCGTTCCCCGTCCTTAAATACCGTGGGGAATTTAATGGAGCTGGCCGCATTCAGCCATACCCGGGATCCATCAGGAAGCATCAGGCGGAACTGTCGTCCTTTGGGCGTGGTGATCGTATTATAGGTCAGCTCTCCGGAGGGTTTACCGGTCTTTTCATATTCCAGCCGGCTGTTTTGCAGGACCAGCCTGGCGCCATTCTGGTCGGCGATCAAGCCGCCTACAGCGCTGTCCAGGGACTTTTGCGTCCCATCGGCCAGGGTCAGGATCGCTCCGTTACGTCCCGGGGCCGCATCGCGTACCGCCACTGCGGGCGCCGCTAAAGAGTTGACGCGGACAGGACGGTGACGTACAAGCAGGAACCAGGCGCCTGCCACCAGGAGGATCAGGATGGCGGCAACAGACTGCCAGTGACGACGTAGGAAATAGGTCTTCTGCAGGGGGGCGGTCGAGGCTTCTATCTGCATCCACATCCGTTGCAGGGAGGCCGGGGGCGTAGGAGAAGGCTGCTCCCTGGAAACATGCTCCTTCCACAATTCTTCCAGGAGAGCTTCGTTCCCGCCATCCTCCCCCGGCAGGGTCATGTCTTGCTCATTTTCCCGCAGTATTCGCAGCAATTCCTGTATCTCCTCCTCGCTGGCCTCGTTAGCCAGGTATTTGGATAATAAAAGTTCAATACGGTCCATATAACATAAGACCATGCTACTGAAAGAAAAGACCGGCCGGCAGGAAAAAAATTAAGGACGGAGTGTTTCGACGATCAATACAGTCAATCCCAATGCATTATCCTTCAGGTAGGCGCGCAGTAATTTCATGGCCCCGACCAGGTGGTTCTTGACGGTGCTCGGTGACAGGCCGAGCTGTTCGGCGATTTGCTGATTATTGAACCCTTGTTCTTTGCTCAGGCGGTAAATGATCTTTTTCCGGGGCGGAAGACGCTCGACAGCAGCAGTAATGATCCGCGTCAATTCATTGGCTTCCACCTGTTGCCGGGTCGCGTCCTGGTTAGTTCCCATCCAGGACCTTGCCCTTTCCAGGAGGTTCTTCTCGTTGGCAGCCCGCTTCAAATAAGTATTGAGCTGGTTGAAGACCATGCGGTAGAGGTAAGCTGCCGGGTCCTGCACCTCTCCCAGCTGGCGACGGTGCCGCCAAAGCCGGATAAAGACTTCCTGGGTCAGCTCTTCCCCCACAAAGCGGGATTTGGTATAATGATAGACGGCCGCATGCAACCGGTCGGCATAACGGTCGAACAATTGCCGGAAGGCATCATGATCGTCGCTGGCTACCCGATGCAATAATTCTTTGCTGGTATCTAATTCATTTTTCGACACAGGCGGCCTTTCTGATTTTTATCAATTAACAGATGTGGGAAAAGATACTGGCTATCGTAGGAAAGGCCGATGGGGAGGATAAAAGTACAAAATAGTTACCATTTACCGATAATACAACAGAACCCTCCATTGGAAAGATGATGGTTTTAGGGATTCCCCTGTTCCCTAAATTTAAAAAATCCTTCGCAATGGAACACGTTAAAACAGTCGGGATCATCGGCGCTGGCCTCAGCGGGTTAGTAACAGCAAAAACCTGTCTTGAATATGGTTATAACGTTAAGATGTTTGAAAAAGATACGGAATTGGGAGGCGTTTGGTCTTCATCCCGCAGATATCCCGGGGTTACGACACAAAACACAAAAGATACCTACTTTTTCTCCGATTTTCCGATGTCAAAACATGTCGGAGAATGGCCTGCTGGTGAAGAAGTGCAAGCCTACCTGTCAGCTTATGCTAAAAAGTTCAACGTTTTTCCTTTAATACGATTCTCGCACGAGATCACCCATATCGACTTTCTGTATAATAAATGGATGATCACAGGTAATAATGACGGAACCCCGTTTACAGAGCAAACCGATTTTCTCATAATCTGCAACGGAACATTTTCTGATCCTTTTATTCCCGCATTACCAGGCATGGATAGCTTTGTCGATGCAGGAGGCAAGATCCTTCATAGTACGCAATTTCATAGTACCGAAACTTCCAGGGACAAACGCGTGATAGTGGTAGGCTATAGCAAGTCGGCCAACGACGTGGTGACGGCAGCCTCAGAGACCGCCAAGATCGCCCATCTGGTATTTCGTGAGGCGAAATGGAAAATACCCCGTTATGTGAAAGGGATCAATATGAAATACGTATTGCTCAACCGGCTGGGCGAAGCCATCATCAAGCCAGATCAGCACAACAAACTGGAGAGATGGGTGCATAAGATAGGATTGCCGGGAAAAATGCTCTCGTTCATGGAAAAATATATCAGCAGAAAACAAATGCTGTATGAGCTGGACCTTGTTCCCTCCTCCGGAATAAAGGAGCAGGCCTTTGGCGAGATAACGTTGGAGACGCCCTTTTTTTTCGAAAAAATTAAGAAGGGAGAAATTATTACAAAACAAGGCGAAATTGTTGCCTTTCAGGGTAAACAAGTCACACTCACGAGCGGAGAACAAATAGAATGTGATCTGATTGTTTTTGCAACAGGCTTCAGGCAAACCATAGCATTCTTACCTGATCGCTTCAAGGAAAAATTCATAGACCAGCAGGGAAACTACCTTTTGTATCACCATATATTGCCCGCCGGAGTTCCTGCACTTGCTTTTGTGGGGTACAACTCATCCATACAATGCCCCATATCTTCCGAATTTGGAGCTTTGTGGCTATGCGAATATTTGAAAGGGCGAATTGCTAAACCGACGGAAGCGGAGATAATAAAGGAAGGAAGGGAATTTGTCAGGTGGAGAGCACATTTCAGGCCGAACGGCGCTTCACGCGGACTTAGTACCATGCCCGGCACCATCCACCACGTTGATATGCTCCTGAAGGAAATGAATGCTTCATTACCTTTCTTCTCCTTAATACCGGATTGGCTGGTGACCATTAATCCTGCCAGGTATAAACAAATAAGAAAAAAAGTAATACAAAGGAATAACATGAAATAGGCAGCGTCTAATCAAATGGTTCATTCTATTTACCCCCGAAATAAGGGACTTCATCATTCGACTCCTTCTCCTTTTGCTGCCAGTAAGCCAGCGTAACGGTTCGTCCATCCGGGGTTTTAAGCAACCGGCCGAAGATGGCATTCACGGGGTTGAACATCGTGTCTGTGACGCCGATGGTGAAGGTTTCAGGCGGAGGAGGGTCTGTTGAAGTAATGGGCGGCGCGGCAGCTCCCGTAGCCGGGTCCGGCGTTGGGGCCGGTGCTGCTTTGGGAGGCGGGCTGGGAACGATGAGTACCGTATACCGGTTGTATTCCAGGATCTGTCGCAGAAAATCCACTCTTTCCTTGAGAACGCCCTTTTCGACGACGGAACACTTAATACCGTTGAGGTCCTCGAATAAATGATTCTGGTTAATGGCCATACCCGGATTTTATAAACCAACGCTCAGTGAATAAATATAGTCATAGATCCATCCCATCATACCCGTCATAATAACACCCGTCGCACATACCAGCAGGCCGATAGCCGGCAGCAGCGGTATCTTTAGCCCCCCGATCGGGTGATCATTCGCATCCATAAAGATAGCTTTTATGACACGGAGATAATAATAGAGGGAAATGACCATGTTCAGCGCCGCCATCCCGATGAATAAATAATTGCCCTTCCCCGCGCCTGCCATCAGCAGAAAGAATTTACCGAAGAAGCCGGCAGTAGGCGGGATCCCCGCCAGTGAAAATAAAGATATGGCCATCACCCAGGATAGCAGGGGGTTGGTCTTATAAAGTCCCTTATAGTCATTAATATTTTCCTTTCCCGTCAGTGCGCTGATAAGGGCGACGACGCCGAAAGCGCCCAGGTTGGAAAAAATATAAATGAGTATGAAATAGATCACGGAGGCCGTGCCGGACTGGGAACTGCCGGTTATGCCCACGAGTATAAACCCTACCTGGGCTATCGAAGAGAATGCCAGCAATCGCTTGAGGTTGTCCTGCCGAAGGGCGAACAGGTTGCCGGTGAACATGGTCACCACGGCTAAAAGGACCAGGATCCTGTACCATTCGAGAGCAAGCGGCTTAAAAACGGTATAGAGTACCTGGACGAATACAAAGAAGACGGCGCCTTTGGATATAACGGATAAATAGGCGGTCACGGTGACAGGCGATCCCTCATACACGTCGGCCGTCCATAAATGGAAGGGGACAACAGATATTTTGAAGGCGAAGCCGGATAGCAGGAGGATGAAGGCAAATAGCTGTAGAGAGCTCCCATCCAGTCGTTGCACGATGCCCTCGAATCCCAGGGACCCCGTAGCGCCGTAGACCAGGGATATGCCGAATAATAATAAGGCAGAGGAGAATGCGGAGGATAGAATGAATTTCATGGCGGCCTCGGAAGACTTCTTTTTCTCCAGGTCGAAACTGGCGAGGGCCGCCAGCGGTATAGTCGAGAGCTCGAGGCCCAGGTAGAACATTAATAAATTACCGGCAGAGATCATGAAGAACAGGCCCGCCAGGGTAGATAATAACAACAGGTAAAACTCCAACACCAGTTTATGGTCCTTCAGCCAGTTGTAAGCCTGCAGCGACAGGATCAGCGTGCCCAGGTTGAGCATATTCTTTTCCAGGACGATCAGTTTATTGCTATGGAACATTCCATTGAACAAGGCGGATTCCGTGTTAAAAAAGAAACCGGCTATGAAATTCACCAGCAGCAATAAATTAACGAGGTTAAGGATGAACTCCGTCCTGTATTCGGTAGCGCCTAACCTGACGAACAGGAGGATGAAGATGATGAGCGTCACCATCAGTTCCTGTTTCAACCCGAGAAAAATGCCTGCCCACATAAGATTAGTTCATTTAATGATATGCCTTCCCCGCATGATCCATGATCGTTTCAACGCCCGGCCTCAGCAGTCCGTCCAGCCAAAAAGGCGCAATTCCGATGGCTACGATAGCGGCGATCAATAAGATCACCGCCCCTTTCTCGTTCCATGTTGCATCCGTCAGTTGATTATACTGCGGATCCCTGATGGGTCCCATGATCGTTTGCCCGGCCGCACGGAGGATATACACCGCCGTAATGACGATAGAGGCGCAGGCAAGGATGGTCGCGAAGCGGTACATTTCCCCGGAATGTTCCCAGGATCCCATGAACACGGTGATCTCGGCCACGAAGCCGCTGAAGCCGGGCAGACCCAATGAGCAAAGACCGGCGATCACGAACACGGTGGAAATGAAGGGCATTATTTTCAGCAGGCCACCCAGCCTTTCGACCATCCGGGTATGCGTTCGATCATAGATCATGCCGATGGCAGCGAAGAACAGGGCTGTCATCAGGCCATGAGAGATCATTTGCATCACCGCACCGGTGATGGCCGTTCGGGTCAGCATGCCGATCCCCAGTAAGATAAAGCCGCAGTGACTGATGGATGAATACGCATTGATGTATTTCAGGTCCTTCTGCATCATGGTAGCCAGCGCGCCATAGACAATAGCGATGGTCGCCAGCAGGATGATGAAGGGAGCATATTCCCGCGCCGCCAGGGGCATGAGAAAGGTCGCCACCCGCAGGCAGCCATAACCGCCCAGCTTCATGGAAATGCCCGCCAGGAACATGGAGGCCGCCGTCGGGGCCGAAGCATGCCCATCGGGCACCCAGGTATGAAAAGGGAACAGCGCCGTAAAGATGCCGAAGCCGACGAACAGGAAAGGGAAAAATACCATTTGCGCTCCCTTCGGGATCGGCAGCTGGGCGATCTGTAACAGGTCGAAGGTATAGGGCCCGACGCTACCCGAGGGGCCGGCGCCGGAATAATAGTACAGGCCCAGCAGTCCGATGAATACCAGGGCCGATCCGCTCATCAGCATTAGCGCCAGCTTCATGGCGCTATACTCCTTGCGGCCGCTGCCCCAGATGCCGATCAGCAGGAACTTCGGTATGACCGAGACTTCCAGGAAAAAGAAAAGGGTAAAAAGGTCCAGGGACATAAAAAACCCATAGGCGCCCGCGCTGAGGATCAACAGCAGGATGAAGAACTCCCTGCTCATGGGTTTCATGGTCCAGGAGACCAATATGCCCGCCTCTGTGACAATGGCCGTCAGGAGGATCATAGCGACGGAGATCCCATCCACCCCGATATGATAATGGATATTCCAGGATGCGAACCAGGCATGTTGGTATTCGAATAGCATGGGCGCCGTATTGCCTGCCGCGCGTTCCTTCCAGTAGAGGGCCACTAAAATAAAGGAGAGCAGCAATTGCAGGGAGGCTCCCACCAACGATACCATGCGTACCCGGGGCAGGCCCTTGCAGAACAAGACGGCCATAGCCGTGATCAAAGGGACAATGACAAACAATGACAGGTTCATGACTTCCATATATAAATAAATAAAACCGCCAATCCTGCTATCCCGGCCAGAAAATACAAGGTATAGTCCTGTATCCTACCGGATTGAAATCCTTTTATCCATGCGGAGATCCTTGCCGTCGACGACGCCAGAAAATTCATAAACCCATCCACGATATGCCTGTCTATCCAGGCTGCAGGTCTTCCGATAAGGTTGAAAATTATTTTCTTCGTAATAAAGGAATATACTTCATCTATGTAGAATTTATGATAAGCTATTTTATACAGGCCGCCGATCGAAGCCGCTAGCTTGTCAGGCCGGTCGTTCTCCTTCCGGTACAAATAGCCCGCCCCCAAGATCCCCAGGAGCGCGAGGACTACCGGGGCAATGGCGAAAACGCTTATCGCTTGCGTCTCCATTGCCGCGCCATCGGAGGTGACCAACCTGGAAAAAGGGACGAACCCGGCCAGCAATGCGCCCGTTGCCAATATCACCAGCGGGATCTTCATGGTGGCAGGCGCTTCCCCGTGATGGTGGGCATGCGTTTCTGCCTCCTTTTTCCAAAAGACTGAAAAATAGAGTCTGAACATGTAGAAAGCCGTCAGACCGGACGTAACCAATCCTATTGCATAGACCCCTCTGTTGGAATGAAAGGCCGCCAGCAGGATCTCCTCTTTACTGAAGAAGCCGGCGAAAGGGGGAATCCCGGCGATCGCAAGACAGGCGATCAAAAAACAACCGTGCGTCAGGGGCATGAGCCTTCTCAGCCCTCCCATATCCCTCATCTCATTGCTGTGGACCCGGTGAATAATGACGCCGGCGCAGAGAAAGAGCAGGGCCTTAAAGAAGGCATGCGTAAAGAGATGGAACATAGCCGCCATATAACCCAGGCCATCCTCTCCGCCATATTTTGAAACTCCCAGCGCAAACATCATATAGCCGATCTGCGACATCGTGGAATAAGCCAGGATCCTTTTGATATCCGTCTGCGTGCAGGCAATGATGGCCGCCAGCAGGGCAGAGAGCGCGCCGGTATACGTGACCAGTTGCAGGACCGCCGGGTCGGATAAAGAGAAGACGGGAAATAGCCTGGCGACCAAATAAACGCCGGCGACCACCATCGTGGCCGCATGGATCAGGGCGGAAACAGGGGTCGGCCCCTCCATCGCATCGGGCAGCCAGATATGCAGGGGAAACATGGCCGATTTACCGGCGCCCCCGATAAATACCAGCGAAAGTCCCCAGGAAAGCAATGAAATACCCAGGAAACTGGCAGTCGTAATGCTGACCAATTGCGGAGAAGGCGTCGTAAGCCTCCGGATCAACGTCCCGAAGTCCAGCGTCTCCCCATAGAAAGACAGGATCAGGATGCCGATCAGGAATCCAAGATCGGCGAAACGCGTGACGATAAACGCTTTTTTGGACGCGGCGACCGCCGCAGGCCGGTCGAAATAATACCCGATGAGCAAAAAGGACGAGCAGCCGACCAATTCCCAAAAAATATAGATCTGGAAGATATTCCCCGATAACACCAACCCCAGCATGGAAAAACTGAATAAGGAAAGAAAGGCATAGTAAGTGCCATAACGCTCTTCGCCTTTCATATATCCCAGGCTGAATATATGCACCATCAGCGAGACCAGGCTGACCACAACGATCATCATGACGGAGATAGGATCGAGAAGGATGCTCATATCGATGGAAATGCCGGGGGAAAATTGCAGCCAGGTCTGCTTCAGGGCGATGATCGGCCGGTAGACCCCATCGACTTTCCCGTCAACGAAAAAATATTGGTAAGCCGCGAACAGCGAGAGCAGGGTGGAGATCAACAGCGTTCCCGTCCCGATGATGCCGGAGAAGGACCTGAAATACTTCCTGCCGAACAGGCCCAGCAGAAGGAAGCTGAGCAGCGGCAATAAGGGGATCCATACTAGGTAGCTAAAGTTTGGCATGTTTACAGGGTTCAGAATTTCATTTCCTCGGTTTGCTCCACATCGATGGAATGAAGGTTCCGGTACAGATTGATGATGATCGCGATGGCGACGGCGGCCTCCGCGGCGGCAATGGCAATAATGAACAGGGTAAAGAAGACACCGTCCAGCTTATCCGGGTACAGGTATTTATTAAAAGCAATGAAATTGATATTCACGCTGTTCAGGATGAGTTCGATGGACATCAGCATCGTGATGAGATTCCTCCTGGTAAATAAGCCATAGGCCCCGATAAAAAACAGCGCGGTACTGACGAACAGGATATGCGTCAATGGAATTTCATTCATTTCTCCCCTGGTTTAGTTTTGATGGCAATAACAATACATCCGATCATGGCAGCCAGCAATAGTATGCTCACTACTTCAAAGGGCAACAGGTAACCATGCTCCGAAGTGCTCAGCAGCTGCATGCCGATATTGGCTACCCCCGCTTCCATGGCGGGGTGCAAGGATGGCTTAAACGGATAGTGCCGGATGAGCGTATAGGTCAGCACGGCGCCTGCACAAGCCGCCAATGCGGATAGAAGGACCCTTCCACGGACAGGCGCCGGCATCTCCTTCCCCGATCGCTGGGTGAGGAAGATGGAGAACAGGATCAGCACGACGATCCCCCCGACATAGACCACGATCTGGACGGCCGCGATAAATTCCATCTGCAGCCAGAAATACAGTCCTGCGACGCCGGTGAGCGAGAATAGCAGCCAGATAGCCGAGCGGAATATTTTCCCGGTGGTGACCGCCAATAGCCCCGTCGCCAGGATGAACACGGAAAGAATATAAAAAATGACGGCAGACGCACTCATTATTCAACGCCCTCCCTGATTTTTGAACCCGGTTTATTTAATTTTTTTGTCAGCTGGCTGCGGTCATAGACACTGTGCTCGAAAGTCTGCGCCATCTTGATGGCATCGGTAGGACAAGCTTCGATGCAGAGATTACACATCGTGCAAAGCTCCAGGTGATAAACGAAGGTATCCAACGCTTTTTTCTTCTTCCCTTCCGGCGTTACATCGAATTTTGTGATGATCTTGATCGTCGCGTTGGGACAGGCCAGTTCACAGGCGGTGCATCCCGTACAGGCATGCTCGTTCTGTTCGTCATGGATCAGGACCACCTCCCCGCGAAACCGTTCCGGTGGTTTCATATCCTCCTTGTTATCCGGGTACTGCTGCGTGATGATCTCTTTACGGTGGGTAAAATAATAACCCGTCAGCTTCATCCCTTTCAATAAGGACTTCACCGCGCTGAAAATATCCGATATATATTTCTTTAAGAACATTTTTTCATTTTTCTCTCCCTTTAGGGGCAGGGGCTTAAAAGTACCATCCTTTTACAGCGATCAATGCCGTCAATAATAAATTGAACATACTGATCGGCAGTAAATATTTCCACTCCAGGCGCAGCAGCTGGTCGATCCGCAAACGCGGGAAGGTCCAGCGGAACCACATGATCACAAAGATCAGGAAGAAGGTCTTCCCCATGAACCACAGGGAAGACGGGATATAGTCCATTACGTGATTGAATCCACTCCAATGGCCTATATGCAACGGCATCCAGCCACCTAAGAACAGGGTAGCGGCGATGGCGCAGACGATAAAAATATTCACGTATTCGGCCAGGAAGAACAAAGCGAACTTCATCCCGGAATATTCCGTATGGAACCCTGCGGTGAGTTCCGATTCTGCTTCGGCCAGGTCAAAGGGCGCGCGGTTGGTCTCGGCCGTGACGGCGATGATGAAGATCACGAAGGAGAGGACGGCGGGAATATGCCCTTTAAACAGCCACCAGCCATCCTGCTGGGAGGCAATGATATCCGAGACCCTCAGGCTGCCGGTCAGCACAACGATGGAAATAATAGAGATCCCCGCGGACAGCTCGTAGCTGACGATCTGTGCGCCGCTGCGCATGGCGCCCAGTAAGGAATACTTGTTATTGCTCGCCCAGCCCGCCATCAGGATGCCGATCACGGAAAGAGAAGAAACAGCGGATACGTACAAAACGCCAATATTGAGGTCCCATAGCTGGACGCCTTTCGCAAAGGCAATCGGGGCCAGTATCATCATCGCTACTACAATGACCAGGTAAGGGGCCAGGTTAAATAAGAATTTATCTGCCCCATCGGGGGTCAGCCCTTCTTTCATGGCCAGCTTTAAAGTATCGGCCACCGTCTGCAATACCCCCCCCGGTCCTACCCGGTTGGGTCCCATGCGGATCTGCATATAGGCGGACACCTTTCTTTCCATGAGCACCAGCACCAGGCCCAGTACGGTAAATAAGCCGATCACGCACAATCCTACGAGCAAAGACTCCAGCAGCAAGGCAAGGCCCGGACTGAAGGTGCTGTTCAGCCATGCGTCGATGGAATGGGTTATATTTTCGATACTAAACATCTTATTGCTTACTCCCGGGTCTCACCGGTCAATATCCGGTATCACCAGGTCCAATGTCCCCATGATCGCTACCAGGTCCCCTATCTTGTGCCCCCTCGCCATATGGTCGAGCGCCGAGAGGTTGGAGAACCCGGGACTGCGGAATTTGATCCTGTAGGGGGTCGTCCCTCCTTCGCTCACGATGTACACCCCAAATTCGCCCCGCGCCGTCTCTACCCTCGAATAAAATTCTCCTTTGGGTAATTTCAACACCGCCTTTGTCTTCGCCTGGAATTCGCCTTCGGGGATATTATCTATCAGTTGTTCGATGATGGAAAGTGACTGGCGCATTTCCTGCATGCGGACCCGATAGCGTGCGAAACAATCGCCCTCTGTGGCGATGGGCTCCTCAAATTGTAACTCCCCGTAGACCTCATATGGCGCTAATTTCCGCATATCACAGCGCAGGCCGCTGGCTCTGGCCGTGGGGCCGGTGCAGCCATAGGAAATAGCATCTTCCCGGGAAAGATAGCCGACGCCTTGCATCCTGCTTTTAAAAATGATGTTGCCGGTCACCAGTTCGTCATATTCATCGATCTTCGACCGGAACAGGCTGATGAACGCTTTCACTTTTTTCTGAAAATTGGGGTGCAGGTCGGCCATTACGCCACCGGGAACCATATAGTTCATGGTTAACCTGGCGCCGCAGGTCTCTTCCATGATATCGTTGATCGCTTCCCTTTCCCGGAAAGCATAAAAAAAAGGAGTGAGCGCACCGACATCCATGGCCATCGCCCCCCACCAGAGCTGGTGAGAAGCCAGTCGGGTCAATTCATCCATCAGCACACGGATCACTTTGGCGCGGGGCGGCACTTCGATCTGCATCCCCTTTTCAACACATAAGGCACAGCCGTGATTATTGATATGCGAAGAAAGATAGTCCATGCGGCTGGTCACGTAGATGAACTGGCGATAGCTCAGGCTTTCGCACATCTTCTCGATCGATCGATGAATATATCCGAGATGAGGCTCGACCTTTTTTATCGTTTCGCCCTGTAAGGTAATGACGAGATGTAGCACCCCGTGCGTAGACGGATGCTGTGGCCCCAGGTTGACCACCATCTCCCCATTTTCCGATATGGCAATTTCTTCGATCATATTGTGCTGCCTGTTCCTTCGATCCTATTATAATTTGATCATATTCACAGAGTCTTCGTAATCTTTCCGCAAGGGCCATCCTTTCCAATCGTCCGTCATGAACAATCTTCGCAGGTCGGGATGGTCCTTGAACTTTACGCCAAAGAGATCATAGGCTTCCCGTTCATGAAATTCCGCCGTGCGCCAGATATCGGACACGGTTACTATTTCAGGATCGTTGCGATCCAGCTTTGCCTTCACGACCAGGGTATGACGATGAACGGTAGAGGTCAGGTGATAGACCATCGTCAAATGAGTTTTCCAATCCACACAAGTGACGCAAAACAAATAATCGGCCTCCAGCCCGGGATCACGGCGGATCTGCCGGGCGAACTCCTTCCAGGCCGCCGGATCGATGACCATCGTGACCCATTCGGCCCCTTCTTCGAATACCGCTGCCGGCAGCAACTCTCCCAGCCTGGCTTTTAATTCTTCGTTGTTCATTTGGTCAAGTCTTTTCAATCTTGATCTGTTCCCTCGTCCCTCCGCCCCTGATCTTTTCCTGCAGTGTGATCAATGCATGCAGCAATGCTTCGGGGCGGGGCGGGCAACCCGCGATATAGACGTCTACCGGGATCACATGATCCGCGCCTTTTACCACCGAATAGGTGTTATAAAAAAAAGGGCCGCCGCTCGTCGCACAGGCCCCCATCGCGATCACGTATTTGGGGTCGGCCATCTGGTCGTATAACCTTTTCAGCACGGGGGCCATTTTGTTCACGATCGTACCGGCGATGATAATGACGTCCGCCTGTCTGGGCGTAGCCCTCGCCACTTCGAACCCGAAGCGCGACCAGTCATATTTCGCGGAGGCCGTGGACATCATTTCGATGGCGCAGCAGCTGGTGCCGAAGACCAGGGGCCAAAGTGAGTTGGAACGCGCCCAATTGATCACTTCGTCCAGTTTGGTCACCAGGATCCCTCCGCCCGCAGTGGGGTGCACTTCCCCCGGGAAGGTGCCGGCCGGTTTGTTTTGTTGGTCTACATCCATTTTAAAGCTCCTTTTTTGTGGGCATACAAAAGTCCCATGAACAGGATAAAAAGGAATACCAGGATCTCCCCCAATGCCGCCATCCCTACTCTCCTGACTACCACGGCCCAGGGATATAAAAAGATCAGCTCCACATCGAAAAGGAGGAAGATGAGCGCGTACAGGTAATATCCGACATTGAATTGATTCCAGGGAGACCCCTCCGATGGGATGCCGCACTCATAGGTCTGCCCTTTCTGAGGATTTTTTGTCCCCTTTACGAAGATCCGGGCAACGGCTATCCCCCCGGCGGCAAAGGCGACCCCGGCCAAAAAAAGAACGATTAAAGAAGAGCTTCCCATGGGTCTGGCATTTTGTCCCGTACTAATATACCAAAATATAGTACGTAAAGCCTAAAAAGCGTTAAAATCTTGATGGTTTTGCTTAACTTAGGCTACTTAAGATCTCACGATTGTGGCAACCATAAAATTCACCATCGAACTGATCGTTTCGAATCACCAGCTGGCTAATTTCAAAAGGCTTGCCAGGGAGATGAATGCCATCGTACGGAAAGACGAGCCCTATACCCTGCAATGTCAGTGGTTCTTCCATGATGGAGAAGATAAATGGTATCTCACGGAAATGTTTACCGATTCGGATGCCTTCCTGAAACACCTGGAGGATGTGGCCCCGCAGCTGGGTGAATTACTGGAAATAGCGGAGGTCAGCCGCTTTGAGGTATTCGGCGACTTGTCCCATGCGGCCAGGGCCGTGATCGCTTCCTTCGGCGTGAAATATTTTACGTTGTGGGAAGGTGTTTCGCGCGAGACCTTGCAATCCCTCTAAAATTTATGCCTTAGACGTCTCTGAAAATTGCCTGTAAATATTTTTAATGACCTCTGAAGAATACTTGCTTGAGATCTTCTTTATAAAAGAAGGGAAATCTACAGGAGATTGCTCATCGGCCGTATCCGAGATCGTGCGGATGATCGTAAAAGGGATATCGTATTCATAGCAGACCTGTGCGACCGCAGCGCCTTCCATTTCCACACATAAGACAGAAGGGAGCTTCGCCAGCAGCTCGTCCTTATCCTTGCTGTCAGAAAAAAATTGATCCCCACTGGCTATGTCGCCAATAAATAACCGCGGAGTCTTTATTTCGAATTTATTCAGGTCATCTGCGTCGATCGCAGCGTGAAGATGTTCATTCTCCAACAGGTAACTGATCGCGTTGGCAGCCGTATTCAATGGATGCACAGGGCATTCGAAGAAAGTAACGCCCAGCAGCGGGATCTCGAACTGCGGCATGATCGGCCGGGCATCCATATCATGCTGGACCAGGCGCTGCCCCAACACGATGTCTCCGATGCGCAGCCGGGCGTCGATCGCTCCCGCAACACCGGTAAAGATCAGTTCCGTAACCTTGAATTCCAGGATCAGGGTCGACACCGTACTGGCCGCCGCAACTTTACCCCATCTCGAAAAAACGACCACCGTCCTGATCCCGTCTATTTTACCTATGGAATAGGTCCTCATTCCCAGGGACAGCACGCGCTTTTCGCTAAGCAGAGGGGTGATGCTATCAATTTCTTCGGGCATGGCGCCCATAATTCCTATTATTCTTTCTTTCGCGCTCATTTGATCAAATCTACAATAAATTCATTATCTTCAGAGAGCCCGGATTACGGTAGAAATTCGCTGCTGCTTCACTACACCGCCGCCAAACGATTGCTTCGCTATTCATTCAAATCATTCCTGTCATGTCAATACGGATAGCCATCAATCATAAGACCACCTATACCTACGACCGTCTCGTTTCCCTATCGCCCCATGTCTTCCGCTTAAGGCCGGCCGTGCATTCACGCATCCCCATCGAGGCCTATTCGTTCAAAGTGTCCCCGAAAGATCATTTTATCAATTGGCAGCAGGACCCTTTCGGTAACTTCCAGGCCAGGGTGGTCTTCCCGGAAAAAACAAAAGAACTGAGCATAGAAGTAGAGGTCATCGCCGATATGATCGTCGTCAATCCCTTTGACTTTTTTGTCGAGGACTATGCGGAAAAATATCCCTTCACTTATAAGGACCAATTGGCCGGGGAACTGATACCCTACCTGGAGGTGAAAGAGGGCGGTCCTTTGCTGGACCGATGGCTGGAGAGCATCGACAAAAGCCCCAAAAGCATCAATGATTTTTTGGTATCCATCAATCAAAAGCTCAACCGCGATATCAACTATAATATCCGCATGGAGGTCGGGGTCCAGACCTGTGAAGAGACCCTCTCCAAAGCATTGGGCTCCTGCCGCGACAGCGCCTGGCTGCTGGTGCAGATTCTCCGCCGGCTGGGATTGGCGGCCCGGTTCGTTTCGGGTTACCTCGTACAATTGACCGCGGATATTAAATCACTGGACGGCCCTTCGGGCCCGGAAAAAGATTTCACCGATCTGCATGCCTGGACGGAAGTGTATATACCCGGCGCGGGGTGGATAGGGATGGACCCCACTTCCGGCTTGTTTGCCGGCGAAGGCCATATTCCGCTGGCCTGCACACCCCACTACGCAAGCGCGGCGCCCGTAGTGGGCGCGACGGATGAATGCGAGACCGATTTCTCTTTTTCCAATACTGTGACCCGCATTCATGAGGATCCCCGTGTGACCAGGCCTTATTCGGAAGAGCAATGGGCCACCATCCTTGCCACCGGGTATGCGGTGGATGAAGACCTGGAGGCAGGCGACCTGCGGCTGACCATGGGAGGCGAACCGACCTTTGTCTCCATCGACGACATGGAATCGGAGCAATGGAATACTGCGGCCGATGGCGCGGAAAAACGTCTGCTGGCGCATGACCTGGTCTTCCGGTTGCGCCAGCAGTTCGGACCGGCCGGGATGATCCACTACGGGCAGGGCAAATGGTACCCGGGTGAGCCCCTTCCCCGATGGCAATACGGGCTGTTCTGGAGAAAGGATTATGTGCCCGTGTGGAGAAATAGCCGGCTGATCGCACGGGAGAAGATGCCCAACATCTATCGAAACGACGACGCCGGAAAATTTATAAAGGAACTGGCGAAATGCCTCGGGGTCAGCGAAAAAGATTGTCGTCCTGCTTATGAGGACCCCTTTTACCTTTTATGGACGGAAGGGAAACTACCCGTCAACATCGACCCTTTCAGGGCCGATCTGAAAGACCCGATCGAACGCAGGACCTTGCTCCGCCTATTGGAGAAAGGTCTGGATGCTCCTGCCGGCTATACCTTACCGTTAAGATGGAATTACGACAGCGGCACCTGGCAAAGCTGTAAGTGGGTGCTTAACAGGGAGCATCTCTACCTTGTTCCCGGCAATTCCCCCATCGGTCTGCGTCTGCCCCTTGATTCGCTCCCGGTCGTCGCCAAAGCAAGCGAACCCGCAAAAGTCGAACGCAGTTTATTTGAAGAGCTCCCGCCCCTCGGCGATTACCAGGGCACCGTCAACAACCGCTACAGTCAGGCATACGCTACGATCGCCCCGCCCCCGCCAAAGATCCGTGAACAGAGCTGGGCCCACCGGGAGATCCCTGTCATCAAAACCACGCTCTGCACGGAAGTGCGCGAAGGGATCCTTTACATCTTCCTTCCGCCGATGGACTACCTGGAACATTACCTGGATGCCGTCTCATCGATCGAAGCCACGGCTGAAAAATTAAACATTCCTGTCCGCATAGAAGGGTACGAACCGCCGAGGGACTACCGCCTGGAGCGCCTGGTCGTCTCCCCCGACCCCGGCGTTATCGAAGTAAATATTCATCCTGCCGCGAACTGGGCAACCCTGGTTCATACCATCGACACGCTCTACGAGCAGGCTTTCCTATCCCGCCTCGGCACGGAGAAATTCATGCTGGATGGCCGGCATACCGGAACAGGCGGCGGCAATCATATCACCATCGGGGGCTCGAAACCCGCGGATAGCCCGTTGCTGAGAAGGCCCGATCTCCTGAGAAGCCTCATCGCTTACTGGCAGCATCACCCCGGGCTTTCTTATTTGTTCTCCAGCGCCTTTATCGGCGCCACCAGCCAGGCGCCCCGGATGGATGAAGGTCTGAATGAGAAGCTGTACGAGATGGAGATCGCCTTCAGCCAGGTGCCCGAAGATGGGTTCATCCCTTTCTATCTCGTTGACCGCATCTTCCGGCATTTATTGACGGACATCACGGGCAATACACACCGGTCAGAATTCTGTATCGATAAATTATATTCACCCGACACTTCTTCGGGAAGACTTGGCATCCTTGAATTCCGCGCTTTCGATATGCCGCCTCACCGGCAGATGAGCCTGGTGCAGATGTTACTGATCCGGGCATTGATCGCCAAATTCTGGAAAAAGCCGTACAAACAGGGACTCGTACGATGGGGAACGGAACTGCATGATAAATTCCTGTTGCCGCATTATGTCCGCGAGGACCTGCAGGAGGTAGTGAACGACCTGAATGAGGCCGGATACCCCTTTGCGCTGAGCTGGTTCGATCCCTTCCTCGAATTCCGGTTTCCGCACTATGGCGCCGTGAAGCTGCAAGGCATTGAAATGGAGATCCGCATGGGTATCGAGCCCTGGAATGTATTGGGAGAGGAAATGTCCGGCTCCGGTACGGCCCGTTATGTCGATTCTTCCCTGGAGAAAGTTCAGGTAAAGCTGAAAGGATTGAATGGCTCCCGGTACATCCTGCTCTGCAACGGTCATCGTGTTCCATTGGTGGCAACGGGCGTCAAAGAGGAATTTGTCTGCGGCATTCGCTACAGGGCCTGGCAACCGCCTTCGGCTCTTCATCCTACCATCGGCATCGACACTCCCATCACTTTCGATCTCGTCGACACCTGGAACAGCCGATCCATCGGGGGCTGTACCTATTATGTCTCCCACCCCGGCGGCCGGAGCTATGATGCTTTCCCTGTCAACAGCTACGAAGCCGAATCGAGAAGGGTCAACCGTTTTGGCGTCACTTCGCATACCCAGGATGTCCTCCGCCCTTCGCCCGGCCTGTCGGCCGTGCAGCGTTCCGTAGCACAGGACCGGCCACCTTTTCTCTGCGACCCTCCGGAGGAAGAGATCAACAAAGAGTATCCTCATACCCTGGACCTGCGGCGTTTCCGGAAGAAAAGCTAAAGGGTCGTTCCCGCATGACAAACCCCATGAATGAACCGGAGCTTTTCGATCACCGGGGAAGAAAGGATGAAGGGATAAAAATCGGGATGCCCCATACTACGGTTTAAGCTATTGACCGCAAAACACAAGGGCAGCCATCTTTTGATCAACCGGTTAAAGTCACTCTGATCATAAGGTTCCCGCATACTGCTCACCTTGATCCCCGTCCCGTCTTCGAGTTCCACGGGATCGATGCGGATACCGAAGGACCAGGCCGTCTCCAGCGTATCCATCATGTGTAAATAATGCGCCCAGGTCTCCGCCCAGTCTTCCCAGGGATGGGCCGTGGCATATTGACTGATGAAATGCTGGTTCCAGTCGGCCGGCGCCCCCTTGGCATAATAGACTTCCAGCGCCGCCGCATAATCCCTGCGCTCATCACCGAACAACTGTCGGAATTTTCCCTGGGCAGGGCCTTCCTTTATCAATACATCCCAATAGTAATGTCCAATCTCATGGCGGAAATGTCCCAGGAGGGTCCGGTATCGTTCACCGAGGTCCTGCTTATTACGCACCCGTTCGGCTTCATCCGCCTCCGCGATGTTAATGGTAATGATCCCGTTATCATGGCCCGTCATGACTTTTTCCCCGTCGGGGGCATCGGCCATAAAATCGAATACGATGGATTCTTCCTTCCCGTCCTTTGTGACATGGAACGGAAGGTGCAGGCGGAGCAGGGAGTAGACCAGGCGATGCTTGGCTATTTCCATATTCTTCCACCGCAGCCTGTTCTCATCGCTATCCAGGGAGGGGATCACCCGGTTAAGAGCGCAGGCGATGCAGTAAGAAGGATCCGGAGCAGCGGGGATCAGCCAGTTGCAAACGCCGTATTCGGCATTCCTGCAATAATTATATTGTTCTCCTGCATTCGTTGCGTTGGAATAAACAGTCCCCTTTACAGGCTTCAGGGTGATCATGGTCAGGCTTTGGGGATCGAACCCCACCGCATGCGAGCATTTGAGACATTGACTATTCTCAAAATACAGAGGATTCTGGCAATTATTGCAGGTGTATACTTTCATATTGGATCAAAGACCGAATGAATTGCAACAACTATACCACGCGTTTCACGTCCACCGACACGGACAGCTCATGTGAGCCGCTGCTGAACAGGATCCCTTTCATCGGCGCGATATCCGCATAATCCCTCCCCCAGCCGATGGTGATATGCTGATCACCGGGCAGCACATTATTGGTCGGATCGAAATCCATCCATCCCAGTTCGGGGATATATACGCTGAACCAGGCATGGGAGGCGTCCGCGCCGATCAATTTTTCGATTCCCGGCGGCGGAATGGTTTCTATATAGCCGCTGACGTAGCGGGCGGGCAACCCGGCGGACCGGACACAGGCGATGGCCAGGTGCGCAAAATCCTGGCATACTCCCTTGCGTTCCCGCATAACCACTGCCAGGGGTGTCGAGATCGTGGTAAATCCCGGCGTAAAACCGAAATCCTTATAGATCCGGCGCATCAGGTCCGTCGTTGCCTCCAGCACCGGCCTTCCGTCCTGGAAAGAGATACGGGCGTAGGCTGCGATCTCATCGCTAATGGCCGTCATGGGCGTTTCAAAAATAAATTGGCCGATGTCCCCCGCCTCCTGCCTTTCTTCCGGCAGATCCTGCTTTTCCGTTTTCCCGATCTCGGAATGGACATTCACCGTCAGTTGGCCGTGTTCCTTTTCAATGGAGAAATAGATCACTTTATTGCCGAAGAAATCCTCGTATTCCCGGAGGGTGTCCGGCTCCGGCTGAATCTTTACCCTCACCGCCTTGCACACCTGTCTCCCTGTATTCCGGGGCACCAGGCGAAGAACATTGTGGCATACGCTCACCGGTTCGAAGTAAGTATAGATCGTCTTATGGTTGATGCTATAATTCATTATTAATGAAAGGCGACTGTTTTGGAGGTCGATTCATGTTTAAAATAAGTTTTAGAGATCACATCCGGTATCGCTGACAGCAGGAGGTAGATATTGGATAAAAAATCATCCAGTTTCACATATTCATTCCTGTCGCTGTTCGCCAAGGCCAATTCCTTCCTGTCCGCCCGTTTCAACAAATTGTCTGCTTCCAATATCAGGCGTTCATATTCCGGCATCGCAGGAGAGCTCTGGCTTTTGGGAAGGTTCTTTAAATATGCCTTTAGCCGGTCGACCTGGTAGATCAGCGAGCGGGGGTTATTCGGATCAAATAACATAAGATCCAGAACCAGTTCATTATCGATGGGCATCCGGTATTTATACCGGTAATTCACGAGGCTTTCGTGGCTCATCAATACGCTTTGTTGCAGGTTGTACTCCACCTGGTCGCTGTACCGGCCGACCAGTGTTACTTTCAGCATGTTGATCAGTAGCAGGCTTTGTTCGATCTTTCGCCCCAGGTCCAGTAGGATCCAGCCCTGTTCGCGGGAAATGCTTTCCCTGTTCAGCCCGATAAAGGCCACGATAAACGTGATGAGGTTGTCCAGGGTATGCAGCATCCGGATATGGCCCTGGTGCGATAAAGGTATCGGCTGACGGAATTCTTCTTCCATGATCCGCAATACTCTCCAGGTATCCGTCGACCAATGCTCCCGGACCTCATGGATCGCCCGGTTGAATTGAAGGAAATTATACTTCAGGCTCCCGGCCCTTTTCTCGTTGATAAAGACCTCTCTCAATTCTTCCCAGGGGTTGGCGAATTTCTCTTCGCCTCCCTCACCCGCAAATCCGGGATAGGTATAACTATATTTCGTCAGCGCCACCAGCAGGTTACGCTCCGTCTGGGTATTCGCCTCGGTGATCTGCTTATTGCCTTCCGCCACGAATTGCATGACCGTTCTCAGGAAGCGGGCATTCCCCAGGACCCTTTCCGTATGGCGGCCGACCCAGAATAAGTTTTCAGCGGCATGGCTCGGCAGCATGTCGTTATTGTCAGGCGCCGGTCTTTCCACCGTTTCCTTCAGTACGTTCACGATGCGGCTGGGTTCCGGGGAAAGGATCCAGGCGTCCTTGCTGATGCCTCCCGACTGATTGGAGATGATGAAATTTCCCGCCTCCGAGGAGGTCCTGCATAATCCTCCGGTCATAGCAACATAGCTTTCTTTGTTACTCACCAGGAAGCTTCTGAAAAGTACCTTCCTGGATTCCACCTTGCCTCCGATCAGGGAGGGGGTGGCGGAGATGTCGACTTTTTCCTGGCCGACGTATAAGGAAGGGTTAGTTCGGATGCGTTGCTTCCACTCGTTCAGTTCCCGGGATGAAAGAGAGGCGCCATCCACGGAAGAACTGCCGGTGGGACTACGGTAGATCCTTTTTATGACCAGGGAGGGAAGATGGGCCAGTACGTAGTCCAATTCTTTGGGTTGTCCGCACCACCAGGAAGCGATCGTAGGGATCAAAAGGTCTTCCGATAAAAAATGACGGGCTATCGGCTGGAGGAAGGGCATCAGGCCGGGGTTTTCCAGGACGCTGCTGCCGATGGGGTTGGCGATGCTCACATGGCCGCTTCGTACCGCTTGCAGTAGACCCGGGATACCCAATTGCGAATCTTCCTTCAATTCCAGCGGATCGCAATAAATATCGTCCACCCGGCGCAGGATCACATCTACCCTTTCCAGGCCGCCCATCGTCTTCAGCCATACATGGGCATCTTTTACGACCAGGTCGTTGCCCTGCACCAGGGTAAAGCCCAGGTAGGAAGACAGGTAGGAATGTTCGAAATAGGTTTCGTTGCTGGAGCCGGGTGTCAGGATGACGACCCGCGGGTTCAGCCGGTGCTGCGGGGCTATTTCATTCAGGCCGTTTCGCAATGCATTGAAATAGGGGGAAAGATGCCGCACTTTCAGCCCGTTGAACAATTCCGGTGCGACCCGGGTCATGGCCGTTCTGTTCTCCAGGGCATAACCCGAACCGGAAGGGGCCTGCGTCCGGTCGTTGACGACCCAGATCCGTCCGTCCTTGCTGCGGGCCAGGTCCGCCGAGTATAGGATCAGCTGATGTTTGCCGGGGTAGCGGATGCCGGAGCATTCCCGGAGAAAGCCTGCATGATTATAAACGAGTTCGGCAGGCAGGATGCCGTTGCGGATCAATCGCCTTTCGCCGTAAATATCTTGCAATAGGAGGTTTAGCAATTCAGCCCGTTGTAAAAGACCGGACTCGATGGCAGGCCATTCTTCCCTGCTGATCAGGAAGGGGATAATATCCAGTTTCCATGGACGATTCAATCCCGAAGGGTCTCCATACATGTTATAGGTAACGCCGTTCTCCTTCAACAACCGCATCATATCCTCATTACGGCCGGCGATCTCTTCGTTACCTAACTGGCAATAAGACTGAAAAAAAGTTTCCCAATGCGGGCGCAGCCTGCCATCCTCCCCCAACACTTCATCAAAAGAGTGATCGTTGTCGAAATAGCTCCGTAACAGGGGGTCAAATAGCTGGTCAGGTCTCATGATTGTCTTCCTCTTATATCAATTAGTGACTAAACGTCCTTCCTAAAAATAGGGAATTTCCGGCGAGTACGCACGGAGGAACTTATACACCAAACTGAACGTAAAGAATACGGCGTTATTGATTAATTCTTACCTTAAAGGATGAAAGTAGGCCACCTTACACCAAACGGTCCCATTTCAGCATACGTAGAAAGGATCTTAGTAATTGAAGATCATCAAATTACCACTCCTTTTTCATTGCCCTTGTTCGCCAATGGCTCGCCAACCCTCGTTTTTAACTCGGTCAGAGGAACTATTAACAAGCATCCTACTACCAATCTTACCCTCTTCGGGCAGACCATTCTTCCCGAAGCATTAACTTTTACAGAAGACTTCTCCCTGATCGCCTACTTTTTTAAACCTTACTCCTTATCCTCCATTTTCGGAGTCACCGGCAATGAATTGACGGATAAGCCTCTTGATCTGAATTTATTAGCGCCAAAGAAAACCGTCAGGCTCCAGGAACAATTGTTGAATGCCCCTTCAACAAAGAACAGGATCGCTTTATTGGATAACTATATACGTGGTCTGATCACTGCTGCCCAAAGCGACTGCCCGGTAATTAAATACGCCACCAGCAAAATTGCGCAGAACTCATCGGCCGAGATTTTGTCCGTGGTTCAAAAGGATCTGTACATTACCCAAAGGACCTTTCAAAGAATGTTCGAAAAACAGGTTGGCGTCTCACCAAACCTTTACAGAAGGATCTGCCAGTTCAATTCAGCGTTTCATCAGCTAAACAATAAGGATTTTAATAAATTATCGGACCTGGCATTCAGGAATGGCTATGCGGATCAAAGCCATTTCATCCGCTCTTTTAAAGAGTTTACGAATCTCACGCCCAACGAATACCTCAATTTTGGCTCAGGATCATAAGGTCAGGAATGTCGTTTTTATTCTATTTTCAATGCCCTGTCGGGGCTAGTTTTGCTAAATAGTATTCATTTAAAACACCAACAAAATGACGAATCAAATGTATCCTTGTTTATGGTTTGACGGGCAAGCCAAGGCAGCCGCGACCTTCTACTGCTCCATTTTTAAGAACTCGAAGATCACCGCAGAGAATCCCATCGTTGTCAACTTTGAATTGAATGGCAATAAATTTATGGCGCTTAACGGCGGCCCAAAATACAAGCCTACGCCCGCTACTTCTTATGTAATAGAGTGTGAGACACAGGAAGAAATCGATCACTATTGGGAAAAGCTGGGCCAGGACGGCCGGTATGACCAATGTGGCTGGTTGGATGACAAATTTGGATTTTCCTGGCAGGTGGTGCCTACGGTATTGCGTAAACTAATGGCTGACCCTGAAAAGGCGCCCAGGGTGATCCAGGCATTTATGAAAATGTCAAAATTTGACATTAAAACTTTGCTGGACGCCTAAAAAAGTGAGTGCATTGATATCAGGCTGGGCGCTTATCTTTGGCGATATGAAAAGATTAATTTCTATCTGCCTGGCGCTGGGTATGCTTGCTGTTGGATCTTCCCAGACTCCCGTAAAGAGCTTCTCCCTGGTCATCACCAACGTGAATATAGTAGATGCCACGACAGGCAAGATCGTCCCTCACCGGCTGCTGGCTATCTCCGGCAACACCATTAAAGCGGTGGACGACAGCAAGATGGCCGCGAAATACAAGGCCGACCGCTATGTAGATGGCATGGGCAAATATGCCATGCCCGGTCTCTGGGACATGCACGTGCATTTCCGGGGCGGCGATAGTCTCATCGGCGCCAACAAAAACCTTTTGCCCTTATTCCTTGCCAATGGCATCACCACGGTGCGGGAATGCGGCGGGGACATGACGCCCTCCGTGATGGCATGGGGTAAGCAAACAGCACAGGGCGAATTGCCCGGCCCCCGCATCTTTACTTCAGGACCCAAGCTCGATGGCGGCCCCCGTCCCGCATGGGCCGGCACCCTGGAAGTGGAAACCCCGGACCAGATCTCAAAAGCACTGGATTCTTTACAAAAGCTTAAGGTGGATTTTGTGAAGATCTACGATAGCAAGATCTCTCACGACGCCTATCTCGAAATTATTCGGCAAGCCAAAAAAAGAGGCATGAGGGTCACCGGCCATATGCCGTTCACCGTCGAATTAAAAGAAGCCGCCGCTCTGGGCATGAATGGCTCGGAACATCTATATTACGTCTTCAAAGCATGTTCTGCCAAAGAGGACAGCATCACGGCTCTGATCCGCGAATCGGAACATAGCGCCCACCCGATCGGTCTCTTTGGTGCGCTTCCCGCCCTGTATAACACCTATGACAGCTCAAAGGCAAAGCAATTGTTCAAGTACCTCGCCGGAAAGAATTTTTCGATAACCCCCACGCTCTTTATCTCAAAGACCCTCGGTGAGATAAAGGAAACCGATCATAGCAAGGATAGCATGCTGGCCTATATCGATCCCAGGGTCGTAGCGACCTACCAGGGAAGGATCAGGGGCGCACAACGCCAGTCGGATGAAGGAACCCGGTTTAGGAAAAAATACGATGCACTGGTCACCTCATTGGTTCCTCAACTATATGCGGCAGGCGTCAACATCGTAGCCGGGTCCGATTGCGGCGCTTCCAACTCCTTCGTCTATCCGGGAACCTCCTTACACGAAGAGGTAAAATTGCTGGTCGCCTCCGGTCTCACACCGGCACAAGCATTAAAAACAGCGACGGTCAATGGTCCAAAATTTTTTGGGATCGGAAATTTCTACGGGAGTCTTCAGGCTGGGAAATGTTCCGACCTGATCCTGCTGGACAGCAATCCTTTGCAGGATATCAATGCGATCGACCGGATCAATGGGGTGATGGCAAACGGGAAATGGTATACCAGCAGCGATCTGAGCGCTCTTTTGTCCACCGTTAAAAATCAACACTGACCGGATCAGCCATTCTGCACCCTTTCTTTTTCCTCGCTGGCGCCTTCATGGTGCTTGCTGACCTTATAGGATCTCCCAAAACGATAGGTAAATGCCAGGGAAAGAACGCGGCTGTCCCTTTTTATCTTAAAATATTCGGTGGCATCGGGGAAGGAAGTGAAACCCTCCATCGCAGCCGTATAAAAGATATCGCGAAAGCCGAGCTTTAAGGTTCCCTTCTTCTTTAACACCGACTTGCTCATTCCCACGGAAACCTGCCCGGCGGGGTATAGTAGTTCCTGTATGTCCTGGCGGGACCGGGTAGTATAAAAACCGGAAAGCTCGCCGGAGTATCCCTTCCCAAAGCTCAGCTGATTGTTGACATTGACATTCAGCTGGCTAATGGTCGATCTGTAACTATTCCCGTTGAATCCCTTCAGCTCTTTATAATTAAAGACGGCCGTCAGTTCGGCCGACCACCACTTCAAGGGTGTCAGGCTGAGACTGGCCGAGATCCCCAAATTGTTGACCTGCCCTACATTTCCCTGTGTGTAGTACAAGATGGTCTTCGAGGTGTCGGACAGGAAGATCTGTGAAAAATAGTTGGAGAGCCGGCTATAGGAAACGCCGGTGGTGAGCAGGTTCCCATATTGGTGATTTAGCTCGAGGTTCCAGCTGTATTGCGGAAGCAGGTAGGGATTGCCGGTCTGGTAAGTGTATTTATTAATGACATACAAAAAAGGATTCAGGTTTTGGAACACGGGCCGGTCCAATCTCCTGGAGAACGTAAGCGTTAAACTATTCAGGGAATCCAGCTTGTATGACAGATATCCGTTGGGGAACAGGCTCCCGTACTTACGCGATACGGCGGAGTCCGGCTGCTGGCTATTCCCCAGCTGACGTGCGGTGTAGGAAGTATATTCATATCTTAATCCTGCCTGGTAGCTGAAGCGGTCGTATTTCCCTTCGAAGGTCCAATACACCGCCTGGATATTTTCCCGGTATATAAAATGATTGCTCCTGGTCTCATCCTTTAGCCATTGTTGATTCTCCAGGTTCTCGTAGGTCGCTGCATTGTCCGTATGGCTGGAAGAAGATTTTAGCCCCGCCAGGAGGGTGACGTCGGGTTGGAGCTTTATTGTAGCATCCAGCTTACCGGAAAGGATCTTAATGGCTGTCGGGATATTACTCCTGAACACATCGTCATAGCCCGCCGGGCCCAGGAGTTGGTTGTCGAAGTCCTGCTTTGCATTCATCGTATAATGCAGGTAGTCCAGGTCCGCGCTCAGATCGGTGTTCTTCGACAAACGCTGTCTGGCATTTAAGTTGACGGCCCCGTTCCTGAATGTATTCACCGGCTTGGTCTTAGTAAGGATGGACGAATCGAGATTTCCATCCGGTTGCAGCCAGTTGGCATGGGCAGTATTGTTACCCTTCCGGTGTATGTCGGTGCCCGTCAGGATCAATCCTATCGAAGTAGAGGGTGATAGCGTATAGTCCAGTCCCGTTTTGACCATATTATTAACGACCGTTCCGTTAAAATAGGTGGGTTGTTCAAGGATAGCGCTCAGCGCCTTGTTATCGTCGTAGTATTTCCGGTAGGCGTAGAGATCGGTCAGGTATTTCGTAACATTGGTGCTATAGTTGAGGAAGGCATTCAGCGCGCCTTTGCGGAAGTTCAGCACCAGGCTGTTGTTGTTCTTGGGATACACGCCCTGGCCATAGGAAGTGGTCAGGCTGCCATTGAAGCCATCGTTGCTGCTTTTCTTTGTTTTGATATTGATGATCCCCCCGGTGCCGGAAGCGTCGTATTTAGCCGATGGATTGGGGATCAGCTCTATCCGCGACACCTGCGATGCGCTCATGCTGCTCAGCAGGTTGTTCAGGTCGTCCCCCGACAGATAAGCAGGCCGGTCGTCGATCATAATGAGCACTCCCTGTTTTCCATTCAACGAGATCCCGCCATTCCTGTCGACCGTAACACCCGGCGACCGCTCCAATACCTCCAATACCGTCGCGCCCGTATTGGTCACCGAGGCTTCTACATTCACCACCGTTTTGTCTCTTTTCCTTTCGACCGGCGGCATACGGCCTGTTACCGTCACCTCCCTCAGGGAATTGTTCACCGGCAGCAAGCTGACCGTATCGCTGCCCGATCCCGGTAAGCGGTATTCTTCTGTGGTCTTTGGCTGATAGCCTGTACTGCTGATCAGGAATCTATAGGCGCCTTTATCGATGCCGGCAAAGTTCGCCCGCCCATCTTCTCCTGCCGCCATACTATTGACGAGCTTCCCATTCCTTAGCAGTTTGACCGTCGCGCCGTTCACCGGCTGGCGATGCTCATTGACGACGATCAGCGAAAACTTATTATTGCTACCGGACTGGCAAAATGCCCATACCGGCAGCAGCAAAAGTAGAACGGGGGTAAAACTGGTATACTTCATGGCTGTCAACAAAGATCAACCAGAAACCTCAGATAGTGGAGCCGCTGAGCATCCGCCAACGCCGCCGGTCATTAAGGCCAGGGCAATCTACCCATTAACCCTGCCTTCTCATTTCAGCGTGAAAGTTGCTACCTTAGCTTCTTTGAAAAAAACTGATCATGAAATATAAATTACTAGGACGCAGCGGCTTAAAAGTATCTGAACTATGCCTGGGGACCATGGGTTTTGGGACGGAGGCCGGGTGGGGCGCCGATAAAGCGACCAGCTTTGCTATCCTGGAAACTTTTGCCAATGCCGGCGGGAACTTTTTAGATACCGCCAATGTTTACAAGCTCGGCACCAGTGAAAAGATCCTTGGAGAATTCATCCACCCACGCGACCGTGACTACTTCGTGATCGCTACAAAATATTCTCTGAAGGACAATACTTCCAATCCGAATGCCAGCGGCAATAACCGGAAGAATATGTTCCGTAGCGTCGAACAAAGTCTGAAACGCCTGCAAACGGACTTCATAGACGTCTTATACCTGCATATCTGGGACGACCTTACTCCCATCGATGAAATCCTGCGGGGTATCGACGACCTCATCCGGCAGGGCAAGGTTAATTATGCCGCTATCAGTGACACGCCGGCCTGGATCGTAAGCAAAGGAAATACCATGGCTGAGTTGATGGGCTGGAGCCAGTTTATCGCCTTACAAGTCGAATACAGCCTCCTGCAACGCACGCCGGAACGGGACCTGATCCCAATGGCTAAGCATTTCGGCATGACGGTGACGCCTTGGGCTCCTTTGGCCGGTGGCGCGCTGACCGGAAAATACCTGCGTGGCGGACAAGGCCGGATAAAGCCTGAAAGCAATCGCCGGGACGAAAACAGCGTTCGCATCACCCGGGAGGTCGTGGCCATCGCCGAAAGGCTAGGCGTAGAGCCCACGCATGTGGCATTGCAATGGACACGGCAGCAGGGTTTTGAATGCATTCCCATCGCAGGCGCCACCTCAGTGGAGCAATTGCAGGACAACCTTAAGACCGTCGATCTGCTGCTGTCTCCGGAAGACATCACAAAACTGAATGAGGCCAGCGCCATCGATCTTGGCTTCCCCGGCAAGTTCTTCCGGGAGGAAGGCGTGCGGCAGAATAATTTCGGGGGATTCCATGACAGGATCGTTCGTCGTTCGTAAGGCAAGGGAATAGATCAATTTTTATTCATGATCCGTTGATTGCTTGCTTTGCGGAACAGGAATACCTGCCTTTATATCGACGTTGTGATAGGCGATGATCTTCCAGTCGCTACCTGATCGCAGCATCGTTTGTAAAAGCCTTGTGTTCAAACTGCCCTTGCTATCGAGGCTGGTGCCTTTCGGAGGGCCGTCGGCGGAAAAATCAGAGATCGTAGTGATGGTTTCTACAACTGCAATAGTCTCCCCGGCAAATTGTATGGAAACGAGTTGCTGCTGCATGACAGTTCCCCGGAACATCGTTTTAAAGACATGTTCATGCATTTTCAAAAAATGATCATACCCGGTAAAGAACATTCCCAGCACGTTGGTGAAAGTGCCGTTTTCCGAAAAATGGCTGGCATACATTTTCGCATCCTTTTTATTCCAGGAAAGGGTCTCATCATCCAGTACCTGCCGGATAGCCATGAAATCTTTTTTGCTTTGTGCGTGCAAATCGGTTGTGCAAAAGGGCAAAGATGCAATTACAAGTATTCTGAAGCAGGTATTCATTTCCATCATCGTATTTTTTAGTGATAGGATGAATGTGAAATTATACGGATACAGCAGCGATACTACCGTAAGTAGAGGAAACCGGCAAACTGGCGTACAGACGACGGCTATGCTGCCTTTACAGCCTTGTTTGTTGTTTGTCGACTAAAGGATGTTGTTGGTTGGCAAACCCGCCTACCAGATCTTTATTCTTTCATCCTCCGATTTATAATTTTTATCCCCGGGCTGCACATTAAATGCTTTATAGAACGGGGCGGAACTCATCAGCGGGCCATTTACACGCCACATAGCCGGTGAATGTGGATTGGTATTCACATACATGCGCAAGAAAGCATCCCTTGTTTTCACCCTCCATATCCTGGCAATGGATAGAAAGAAGCGTTGATCCGGCGTAAAGCCATCGATCTTCGTGGAATCCTGCCCCTGTTGGGTCATCTTGAATGCATCGTAGGCAATAGCAATGCCCCCATTGTCAGCGGCGTTTTCGCCTACCGTCAGGGCGCCCTTAATGTGAACAGTGTCTAAAACGGTAAATGAACTATATAAGTCAACTACTCTTTTCGTTTTTGCCCTGAATTTCTCGTAATCTTCCTTTGTCCACCAATCTTTTACATTACCGTCTTTATCGAACTGTGCGCCCTGGTCATCAAAGGCATGCGTCATTTCATGTCCAATGACCATCCCGATCCCCCCATAGTTGATGGCGTCATCTGCTGAAAAATCAAAATAAGGAAATTGCAAAATACCGGCGGGGAAAACGATCTCATTAAAAGAGGGATTATAGTAGGCGGTAACGGTAGAGGGCGTTGTACCCCATTCTGTTCTATCCACCCGCTTGTTCAGTTTTATCAATTGAAATTGATACTCATTTTGATTGAGCGAAAGTAAATTCTCGAAGTACTTAGTTTTCTCGATCTGTACCTTATCGTAATCCCGCCATTTATCCGGGTAGCCGAGCTTTTTGGTGATCGTGTATAATTTCTCTTTTGCCTTTTGTTTGGTGCTGTCACTCATCCAATCAAGATGGTTGATCCTGTTCTCAAAAGATTTTTGCAGGTTGTTTACCAGGGCGAGCACGCGCTTTTTTGCATCTTCATTAAAATATCTTTTTACATAGAGCTGCCCCAAAGCCTGTCCCAAAAGGCCGTCGACTTTTTCAGTCATGATCTGTTGGCGGGATTTCTGCGTGGCTTGCCCGGATAATACCCTGGTGAATTCAAAGGAGGCATCCAAGAAAGGCTTACTAAGTGCTGCAGCATAGTTCTCCAACGTACCTGCTTTTAAATAAATTTTCCACTCATTTAGAGGAATGGATCTCAGCAGCACATTTAGCTTGTCGTAATAGACAGTTTGAGCCATATCAATGGAATCGGTCTTTGCATCCAGATCGGCAAGCAGTGTTCCCCAGCCCATATTAGGTTGGGCTTTGCTGATGGACGCTACCGTTGTCTTATGATAATTTGCATTAATATCCCTGAGCTCAATATTTGTTTTATGCGATGCGGCCAATTGTTTTTCGATGCCGTAAACGATATCCGCCTGCTGCGTGGCAATAGGCAGATCACTACCGGTTAGTTGAAACAAGGTGCTGATGTACTTCTTATAGGCTTGCTGGATGCCGAGTGTAGACGAATCTGTTTTAAAATAATAATCACGGTCGGGCAAGCCGATGCCTGCCTGGTAAACATGGGCAATATTGATGCCGCTATTTTTATTGTCGGGTGAAATGCCAAAACCAATGAAGGATTGATTTCCTGTTTTCAGTTCAATGGCTGCGAATTTGATCAGCGAAGGCACATCGCTGATGGCATCGATACGTGCAAGCGTTGGCTGAATGGGTGCGTATCCGCGCTGGTTGATAGTTGCGGTGTCCATACCGGAAGCGTAGAAATCTCCTACCTTCTGGTCAATGCTTCCGGGAATATGCTGCGCTTTCGAGACACTATCCAGGATATTTTGTAAAAGTAGTTTTTGCGGAATGTTCAGGAACATATAAGAGCCAACACCCGTTTGATCGTCCGCAATTTTTGCGGTGTCATACCAGCGCCCGTTGACATAGCGAAAGAAATTGTCGCCGGGTTTTATCGAAGAGTCGATCCCGGTTACATCGACAAAATTCCTTTTCTGATCCTGGGGCTCCGGGGTATTGCAGGCGCCCAAAAAACACAACACTAAAAATATATAAATAAATTTATTCATAAATCAAGGGATTTAGTTAAAGATAATGATCTTTATATTGCAGGTATATTGATTATGATGAAAAAATCACTTCTTTTTTGCTTCCTGTTGGTCATGCTTAAAGGAGCAGCGCAGGACCCTGTCGTTGCCACACGTGAAGGCTATGTGAAGGGTATAAAGGAAAATGGAATAGCGGTTTTCAAGGGTATTCCCTATGCACAGCCGCCCACGGGCAACCTGCGCTATCAACCGCCGGTGGCGCATGCACCCTGGAAAGACACTCTGAGTGCTATTCAGTTTGGGTCGGCTGCGGTGCAGCCGGATGGCCCGGCAGTAACCGGATCCGAAGATTGCCTGTACCTCAACCTGTATACTCCGGCGATCGACAACCGTAAGCGGGCTGTAGTGATCTGGGTACACGGCGGCAGCATGACCGGAGGCGCCGGTAAAAGTATGGATGGCCATGCCTTTGCCGACCAGGATGATATTGTTACCATCACCATCAACTACCGGCTCGGTGCACTCGGCTTTCTGTACCTGGGTGACCTGGCCCCCCAATACCAGCCTTCCGGGAACCTTGGACTGCTGGACGTGATCGCGGTACTGCAGTGGGTCCACGACAATATTGCTGCTTTTGGCGGGGACCCCAATCGGGTGACCATCATGGGTGAATCGGCCGGAGCCAAGTTGCTGAGTGCGGTCATGGTGGCGCCCGCATCTAGAGGCTTGTTTCAGCAGGCCATCCTCGAAAGTGGAGCCGTGCAGTGTATCCGCGACAGTATGACCGCGAAAAACGCGCGAGCGTTGCTACTGCAACAGCTCGGTCTAAGGCCGGACGAAGCCGATCGGCTCCTTACCATAGCCGTGGATACCCTTATCAAATCACAAGCGAAGATATGTGCCGGCATTGGCGGTAATTCCTTTTTTGGACCCGTGTACGATGGCGTGACGATACCGGAAGATGGGTACCAATATGCCCGGGAAGGCAAACTGTCAGGTATACGAATGATCATTGGCACCAATGAAAATGAAGGGGCGGCTTTTATCGGGCAAAACGACATGGGTAGCGACCCGAACGCCTCCATCTTTAAGCCCCTGTTCCGTTCCAATGCGCCGATGGCGAACACCTATTACCAGGCACAGCTTAGGACCGATAGTACCTATACGTCCCTGGTCAAGACGCTAACCCAATACATGTACCAGTTGCATTCCTACCGCTTTGCGGGAACCTTAAGTGGCGCAGGCATACCTGTCTACCTATACCGTTATCAATACCAAAATGGCCGGCCCTTGGGTGCCCGCCACGGCGACGAGTTGCATTACATCTGGGGCGCCTCCCGGATCTTGACCTCTAACGACGACAGGGTCAAAAAGCAACTGGCCCTCACGCTGCACGGCGCCTGGACTGCCTTCATCAAAACCGGCAATCCCAATGGCAATGATTGGCCTCAATGGCCAGAGTATGGCGCTACGGACCGGAAAGTAATGGTATTTAACGATGTAGACAGCGTTGTTCAGTTGAAAGAGGTCTATGACGACAAACAGTTTCCCTCGGCGGTATTTATCATTAAATAGCTATGTTCTTGCTTCTTTGAGTAAAATATATCATCCGGGATCGATTCTGTTAGCACAGAAATCGGTATTTTTATAACATAACCTACCCGGATGCGTATAATACTGGCGATAGTTGTGTCGATAACGTTCCTTTCCGCGAAGGCACAGATGTATTTGCCCAGCCAGTCAGGTTATAGACAAAGGACCCCCATCCCCAATCATCCTCTTTTAACCGACAGCAATTTTTCCGATCACAAATGGCGGCTCATTCCCTATGCAGGGTTCACTGCCGGTACCTTTTTTGGAGCCGGCAGCACAAGCTTTATTTCGGTGCCGGCCGGCCTGCAACTGATCCGTCCATTAAATAAGAATCTATATGGTTTCGCCGGCGTTTCCGTAGCTCCAGCTTTCTTTAGCTTCAATCGTCTTTATACACAGCCCGTTCCAAATTTCTTTTACCCCGGCCACAACCTTCCCATGGGCAACGGCTTCAGCCTGAATTCGCGAATCGAAGCAGGCCTGATGTATATCAATGATGCCAAAACGTTTTCGATATCGGGTAGCATCGGTGTAGACAGGATCAGTTATCCCGTTTATCCAGCGAACAGAACTCCCACGAAAAATCTCTAACTGTCAATTCAAGCCCTATTGGCTTTTTTCGCGTCCCCATCAAAAATAAATAAGTCAAAGTTTTGCGAGGCGCTGCAAAAATTCATCTTTTTTTCTGCGTGACACATCCACTTCGGAGCCATCGGACATCGCCACCACGCCCCCTTCCCCCTTCGTATATTTTACGATATGATTCAAATTGATCAGATGAGAGTTGTGGACCCGGATAAAATCATAGTCATCCAATAAATCTTCGAATTCTTTAAGGGTTTTGGTGACAACCATCTTTTTTTTCGCGGCAAAGAAAAATATGGTATAGTTGGCGTCGGCCTGGCAACGGACAATATCCTTAATGGAGACGACCTGCAATCCGTTTGAGGTGGGGAGGGCAATCTTTTTCGTATCTTTTTGAAGCCCCTTGAGATTGTGAAAAAGCACTTCGAATTGCCGCACAGATTGACTTTTGTTTAATTTGACCTGATACTGATTGATGGCATTCGTCAAATCGTCGAGACCAAAGGGCTTAAGAAGGTAATCCAGTGCAGAAAATTTTATGGCCTGTAAGGCGTACTTTTCGTGGGCTGTGATAAAAATCACTTCGAAGTCGATGCTTGGCAATTGCTGCAGCATGTCAAATACCGAATTATTGCCCAATTCAATATCGCTGATGACCAGGTCCGGATGATGTTGGGCAATAGCAATTGCCCCCTCCTTCGTGTTTTTGCATACAGCCAGCACCGTGATATTTTTAAACTGTTCGGTCAGCATTTCATACAATAGCTGCCTGCTATGTTGCTCGTCTTCCAAAAGAATCGCTTTGATCATAAGAGAACCAAATCTATTTAAAAAGCATTTCCGAATGGCAATAACAATTCACTGCGTAAGCCATTTAGACCATTATTCCTATCTGGCAAATCAATGATAAATATAGCAGTTTTATCATTTTGCCGGTCTCTTGTCCGCCCGTATTCGGAAAAAAGCAGCCATCCATCCGAAAATTCCCGCCATCCAATAGGTCTTGTACAAACGCTGTTGCTTTTGCCTGAAGTTTGTCCTGCTAACTAAAATCAAAAAAGATCGACGTTAACCGCAACGACCCCCCATTATGCGTTTGCGGAAGCCAACAACTATGCCAATATTAAGTCCGGGCTTGGTCAATTACCTAACGGTTAGAGCCGTCTACCCAAAACTTCCTGCCAGCTAAAATCTACCATCTTATTGGCCCGGCTCTTTCGCCAGGTTTATTCCAACTATTTTAAAGGGGGTAGCCGAAAACCCTATTCCAGAGTAGGCACGATTAATTATTAGTTATGAAAAAGAAGAATTTGGACCTCAAAAAGAAATTGGTCCTCAACAAGGAAACGATCGCGAATTTAACGCCTGATCAACAGGCGAAAGTGGCAGGCGGGTATCAACAACACACAAATACCTTCTGCACCAATCCTCCTCCGACAACAGACCCAAATGTAACCCAGCAGAATAGCGATTGTGGCTGTGTCATGACAAAGGCTGATTGCATACCTGGCAAGACGTCACAATGCAATCCGTTCTAGTCGGCATCCGGATGATGCATTAGAAAGGGAATTGCCTGGCGGCAGGCAATTCCCTTTCCTCCAATAAATCGATATGCTACACGAAAAGATCAGGGCGATCGCCCATTCGGTTTACGAGAACAGGGACAACGTCGTTATGAACAGCGGTTTGCTGGGCGGCAATGCCGGCGTAACGTTGTTCTTTGCCTATTTAACGATTGCTTATCCGCAGGGCCCGTATGATGAGATCACCGGGGAATACCTGGAAAAACTCAGTGATGCGCTGGCGCATCAGCGACTGCCGCATCATCTGTCAGGCGGCATTGCCGGTATCGCCTTTGTCTTCCAGCATCTCCGGAACATCGGCCTCCTGGATAGCTCGGAGGACATCGGCCTGAAAGCATTGGATGAATCGATCATCAAGGGGGCTGAGCAGGATTTCGCCATTGGGAACTGGGACCCGCTGCACGGTCTGGTCGGCCTGGGACTTTATTTCCTCGAACGATACAAAGAAACAGGCGAAAGTCAACACCTTGAAAGAATTGTCGATCTGCTCGATGCCCTGGCCGTTGTTGAGAAGGGCGGCAAAGTATGGGTCACCCGGGGATACCTGCACTATAGCGTGGACAACTATAATTTCGGCATGGCGCATGGCATGCCTGGCCTGCTTAGCTTTTTGGCGGGGGTTTACACCCTGGGTATCCGCAGGTCCGTCATCGAGCAGCTGATTCTCTCCTGTTGTGCTTTTCTCCTCGATCATTATCAGGAAAAGGGCCAATACTATGGTTTTCCCGCGTCCATTGAATTAAAGCCGAAGCACAGTTCCTTGCCTCCAAGGAATGGCTGGTGCTATGGCGATCTCGGTATGGCCATAGCGCTGATCCATTGCGGCAAAGCATTGGCCCGGGAAGACTGGGTGCAGCTGGGGACCGGTATCGCTTTGAAGACAACGCATATTCCTTTTGAAGCTGCCGGTTGCGGTGACGCTTCTTTCTGCCACGGCGCCATTGGGTTGGTGCATCAATACAAAAGGCTCTCCCGGTCGACGCAGGACAGCCGGTTTAAAGATGCGGCCAACGAATGGCTTGCGCTTGCGAATAAGCACTTTTACCGGCCGGACAACTTTCCTGGCGGTTATGCGTACAGAAAATACGACGAAGCCGCCGGATCGTATTTCTACCTGCCCAGCTATGGGCTTTTGGAAGGAATTGCCGGCATCGGGCTGGTGCTTCTATCCTGCGACGGGGCTATCCCACCGGATTGGGATATTATTTTTCAAACCAATGTTTAAGCAATGTTCCAACCCTACTCATACCTTCAGCTAAGAACGCCGTTGCAAAGTCTCCGGGAGGCCTATATGATCCCTGCCGAAGGCAATCCTGTGTTTCAGGAGGGCCTTTATCTTTCCTCTCCGGAATTTGTTAAAGAGCTTTTCAAAAAAGAAGAGCTGTCTGAAAAAGACCGGAAAAAACTGGAGCTGAGCTTCGCCAAATATTGGTTGCGGAGCTGCAGCCGCTGTACCCCTTTTGGTACGTTTGCCGGATCGGCCCTGATTCCCATCACGGAAGGACCTTCCCTGCTGGAATTACAGCAAAACGACCGGCATAGACGCAGCCTGCGGCTTGACATGAACTATCTTTCAGCCATCGTACAGGCCCTGCTGCAATTACCGGCAGTACGAGAACGATTGACCTTCTTTGCCAATAATAGTATTTATGAGACCCCTGATGGATACCGCTATGCGGAAGCGTCCGGCGCCGGCCAGGCCCGAACCTATCGTCTTACTTCCATCGGCAGGTCACCCTATCTTGCCAGCCTTTTGGCCAGGGCCTCCCGTGGAGCGACGATCCGGGAGTTGGTGGAAACACTGATGGCTGCTGAGCAAGTGGATCAGGAAGAGGCCGAGGCCTTTATCGGCGATCTGTGTGAATCCCAACTCCTGAACGCGGGGCTGGAGCCGTCAGTCACCGGCGCTAACCCCCTGGATCAATTGATCGCCGGATTGCAAGACATACCCGACCTGGCAGAATGGGTAAACAAACTGACCGAAATACGGGATCTTCTTAAATACCCGGAAGCAGGGGTCCCGTTCTATATAAAAGTAGAAGAGAAGCTGCAAGGTCTTGGACTGAATATCGTTGTCCCCAAAAATTCCATGCAGGCTGACCTGTTCCTTGCCATCGATGAGGGGCATATCAGTAAAGATCTGGTCGCTGTGCTGGTACGGCAAGCCAGTGAGCTAAAGGCCTTGTCCCGGCAGGTCATTAACCCCGATCTCCAGGATTTCAAAACAAGATTCTATGCCAGGTATGAAAGCGCAGAAGTTCCGCTTTGTCTGGCCCTGGACATGGACCTGGGCATCGGCTATGCAGGGTTACGGGACGAGCTGGCAGGAGGAGGGGAATTGATCGACGGCCTGCCGGTGGCCGCCGCACAGGGGCAGGCAGGAACTCATTTTGACTATATCCAGCAGTTTACGCTTGCCAAATACAACGACTGGGCGCTAAAAAGAGGAGGTGGCATCGTCATTCGGGAAGAGGAAATAGCCGCTTTCGATAAGCATACAACGAATCTCCGGCTCCCCGGAAATATGAGCCTGATGGGTAGCCTGCTGGGGCTGGATGGAAAATTGGATGCGGAACATTTCCAATTTGACCTGGCCGCGTTTACGGGCCCTTCGGGAGCGATCCTCCTGGGTCGCTTCGCGCAGGGTGATGCCGGGCTTTGCCAATTTATCACAGACGTTCTACGATCCGAAGAGCGGGAGCATCCCGAAGCGGTCCACGCAGAAATAGCGCACCTGCCGCAGCCGCGCCTTGGCAATATCCTCTTGCGGCCCGTGCTGAGGGAATATGAAATACCTTACGTGGGTTGCTCCGGCGCCGATAATGAGCATCAGCTACCCGTCGATGACCTGCTTGTTTCCATCCGCCATAACGAGGTAGTGCTCCGCAGCAGGAAGTTGAATAAGCGCGTGCTGCCCCGGCTGACAACGGCGCACAATTTTTCAGCGATGAGCCTGCCGGTATACAAATTCCTTTGTGATCTGCAAACCCAGGGATTGGCCATGCCGAATGTGTGGGATTGGGGCCATTTGTCCGTTCTGAACCATTTGCCCAGGGTCAGTTATAAAAACCTGATCATCCACAAGGCGCTATGGAAGATCCGGGAGCAGGATCTCTCCGATATGCCCACTGCGGAAGCCGAATATCCGGCCTGGTTCCGGGTATTCAGAGATCGCTTCCAACTGCCGGGTCGGGTGGTTTATAAGGAAGGTGACAACGAGTTGTTGATCGACTTCGACCGGCCCGAGGGGATTAGGCTCTTCCTGCATTATATCAGGCGCTACAAGACCATAAGCCTGGAAGAATTCCTTTTTACGGAAGATAACTGCATTGTAAGCGATGCCGGCGGCGCTCCATACACGAACGAAGTGATCATTCCGGTGCACCAGGAAGCAGCAGGCGCCGGTCTTTCCAATAGGGCGGACGTTTCCTCGCCGGCCGGGAAACCCGTTCAGCGGACCTTCTTACCGTATAGCGAATGGCTTTATCTCAAGGTATATGCCGGGTCAAAGACCATCGAGTATCTCCTTTCCAATGGCCTTTCATCCTTAGTAGAAGAAGGTTTGGATCAGGGACTCTTTGAACGCTTCTTTTTTGTTCGTTACCGGGACGAGGTGGGTGGACACCTGCGTATCCGGTTTTTCAACCAGGATAAGGACAAGCAATGGCCGGTTGCCAAAAAACTGGTGCAAGCCTTGCAGCCCTGGATGGATAACGGGGCTATCGACAAGGTCGTGGTGGACACCTATCGGCGGGAGTTGGAACGCTACGCACCCGAGCTTATCGACCTGACCGAGACCTTATTCTATACCGACAGCCTGGCGGTACTGCGGATCGTACATTTATTGGATGGCGTCGACGACGGGCGATACCGGCTGGTTTTGGCTATGCGTGGCATCGCTGCACTGCTGGCTGATTTCGGCCTGTCGCCGGAGCATAAACTTGCCTTTATAAAAGCACAGCAGGCTGCTTACTTCAAAGAATTTGGCGGCAGTCCCGCGTTGCAAAAGACCCTGAACGAGCGATACCGGAAGCATCAGCGGTTTATCGCTGAACATATGGATCCTGAAAAGGATGTGGCCAATGAGATCGACGAGGCGGCCGAGGTGTTCCATATCCGGTCGGAGATGAATCAAGGCGTCGTCCGGGAACTATATCCTATCCTGGGGCGTCTCGGTAAAACGGAGAGGATAGGTGAATGGCTAGGCAACTATAACCATATGTTCATCAACAGACTTTTCAGCGGTCAGCAGCGGAAATATGAGCTGGTGGTTTACCATTTCCTTGAAAAATATTATGTCTCCAGTCTGGCGATAGCCAAAAAAGAAAAGCAAGATGCCATTTCCGTATTATAGACAATTGGATGCGATGGATTGCGGCCCTACCTGTTTGCGGATGGTTGCGAAATACTATGGACGAAGCATTTCCCTGGAATACTTACGGGAACATTCCTATATCACGCGGGAAGGGGTGAATCTGCGGGGTATCAGCGAAGCTGCAGAAAATATCGGTTTCAAAACATTATCGGCGAAGTTGTCATTTGCCGTGTTGGACGAAGAAGCGACCCTGCCTTGTATCTTATATTGGAATCAGGATCATTTCGTGGTGCTGCCTCCTCAAAATTACAACCGCAGCAAGGATGACAAAATCCTGATCGCCGATCCTGCTCACGGGTTAATAAAAGTAGACCGGGTGACCTTTTTACAATGCTGGGCCGATCAACGCAACGAGGGGATCGCGCTGATGCTGGAGCCTACGGATTCCTTTTACGAACAGGATAGCAAAGAGAACAAGCCAGCCGGTTTCGGGTTTTTGTTCCGGTACCTTAGGCCTTATCGAAAATATATCGTTCAACTTATCCTGAGCGTCCTTATCGCCAGCCTTTTATCCCTTATCGCGCCTTTTCTGACCCAGGGGCTGGTAGACTATGGTATCAACCACAAGGACCCCGGTTTTGTCAACCTCATCCTGCTTTCACAATTGCTGCTTTTTGCGGGCAGTACGGCGATCGAAATAATCCGTAGCTGGATCTTGCTCCATATCAACAGCAGGATCAATATCAGTATCATCTCCGATTTCCTCATCAAGCTGATGAAGCTGCCTATCCGCTTCTTCGATACGAAGATGATCGGCGACATTACGCAGCGGATCGGTGATCATAGCCGGATACAGAGTTTTTTGACTGGTACGACGTTGTCGACACTATTCTCTTTCGTCAATTTGCTGGTGTTCTCCCTTGTGCTGGGCATTTATAGCTGGAAGGTGCTGTGGGTGTTCCTGCTATTCAGCGCCGTCTCCGTCGCATGGATCTTCTTCTTCTTAAAAAAGAGAAAAGAGCTGGACTACAAACGGTTCCAGCGGATGAGCGATAACGAGAACATCCTTTTTGAGCTGATCACCGGTATGCAGGAGATAAAGCTCAACAACTGTGAAACGGTCAAGCGCTGGGGTTGGGAGAAAGTCCAGGCCCGGCTCTACAAGATCAATATCAGGAGTCTTGCCCTGGGCCAGTATCAGCAATTGGGGTTTGGCGTCCTTACGCAATTAAAGAATATCCTGATCACCTATATTACCGCCAAAGAGGTCATGACGGGAAATATGACCCTGGGAATGATGCTGTCCGTAAGTTATATCATCGGGCAGATGAATAGCCCTCTGGATCAATTACTGAGTTTTGTACAGGCGGCGCAGGATGCGAGGATCAGTCTGGACCGGCTGGGTGAGATCCATAATAAGGAGGAAGAGGAGAAGGAGGCCCACCTGCCACCGGGGCTTTCTGGTCAGCAGAGCGGGGATATTCAGCTGAAAAATGTTTCATTTACCTACGGCGGCCCGGGTTCGCCGGATATTCTTAAAAACCTCGACCTCCGGATACCAAAGGGAAAGGTAACGGCGATCGTCGGCACGAGCGGAAGCGGAAAGACCACTCTGCTGAAGCTCCTGCTCAAATTCTACGAGCCTACAGCGGGGAAGATCTCGGTCGACGCCCGTGACCTGGAGCAGTTTTCGCCCAAATGGTGGCGAAGCCAGGTCGGCAGCGTCATGCAGGACGGGTTCATTTTTTCCGACAGCATTGCGGGGAACATTACGGTCAGCGCAAAATCCACGGATACAGTACGTCTTTTATACGCCTGCGAAGTGGCAAATATCCGGGAGTTCATAGAGGGGCTGCCACTCGGTTATCGCACGAAGATCGGCAATTCCGGCAACGGCATCAGTGCGGGCCAGAAACAAAGGATACAGATCGCCCGGGCCGTTTATAAGGACCCGGAATACCTGTTCTTTGACGAAGCGACCAGCGCCCTCGATGCCAACAACGAGCGGGTCATCATGAAAAACATGGATCGGTTCTTCAAAGGGAAAACAGTGGTGGTCATCGCGCACCGGCTTAGTACGGTAAAAAATGCCGATCAGATCGTCGTGCTCGATAAGGGAGAGATTGTTGAGACAGGTACGCATGGTGAGCTCGTCGACTGCAAGGGTAAATATTACGAGCTGGTGAAAAATCAACTCGAACTAGATCAATAAATTCCGATGCCTGAACAACATGAGATAGCAATAAGCAGTAATGGCGTCCATGAGCGTTACGTGGACAACGAATCCGCGGAGCCTGTGGGCTTAGCCGATCACCGGAGCGAAGAAGTAGCGGAAATCATCGGGAAGATGCCTTCGTGGCTTATCCGGCGTGGGATTTCGCTGACAGGTCTTATTCTTTTGAGTATCCTGATCGCGGCCTGGTTCTTTAAATTCCCCGACGTCATCGCATCGAAGATCGTTATTTCGTCCGGGAACCCGCCGATCAAGCTGGTAGCGCGAAGTAGCCTGCCCATACAATTGATCTTTGTTCATAACGATGAACAGGTCACCGCCGGCCAGACCTTATGCGTCCTTGCGAATTCCGCCGTTTATGAGGACATCCGAAAAATAAATGCCCTGACTGCGCAATTGGACACGAGCCCCGATCTGGCTGCCAGCCTTTTCAAAATAAAGATCCCCGGGGCCTTGCAACTGGGGGAGTTGCAGGGGGCGTATACCGATCTTTGTGTCGCCATTCAGGCGTATGTCTTTTTCATCACGCACAATACCTACCAAGCTACGATCGGCAGCCTGACCAAACAGGCGAGCTATAACGGGCAGCTGCAAAAAGAGCTAAGTACCAGGCAAGGGATGCTACAGGAACAGCTGGGCCTCCAGCACAACCGGTTTGCCGCCGACTCGTCATTGGTCGCGGACAGGATCATCTCTCCATTGGAATATCAGGAGTCCAAAAAAAAGATGCTCGATCAGCAGATGAGTATGGGGAATAACACGAGTTCCATCCTACAAAACAGCTTGCAGCAGGCCGGGTATCAAAAAGATATTGCCCAGTTGACGCTGCAAAAGCAAAGCGAGGAAAATAGCCTGCAGCAAAAGGTAAAAGATGCCGTGCGGCGGCTCAAGGGTCAATATGCGCAATGGGAGCAAAGCTATGTGATCAGCAGTCCCACCAACGGGAAGGTCACTTTTTTCAAGTTCTGGAAAGAAAATCAATATGTAACAGCCGGGGAGGGGATCATGATGGTCACGCCGCCCATGCTGGGGTATATCGTCCACGGGACGGTTGGCGTGGACAATACGGGAAAAATAAAAGTCGGGCAGCGGGTAATCATGAAACTGCCGGCCTATCCCTTTGAAGAATACGGCGTCCTTAACGGGAGGGTCGCTGGCCGGTCGATGGTGGCCATGGATGGCAATTTTTCCCTGGAGATAAAACTGGATAATGAGTTGACCACCAACACCGGAAAGATCATACCGCCGCAGCCCGAGTTGGAAGCCATGGGAGAGATCTTAACCCAGGACAAGAGTATCTTACAACGGCTTTTCGAACGGATCATCGGTAAGATGAATGACCGGCATTAACCGACTGTCTTTTTTTTCGAAAACCTTCGACGGAAATTGAAGAAAGCGCCTACTTCCTAATACAAGTGAAGTACGACGCCTCTATTCTATCAATCTTCCCGTTACTATCTCCGAAATTTCACCTTGCTGTCGATATTTTGCGCTGTTTTTATTCCCTGTTTGGAGCCTTCTTCCACCGCATGACGAGTATGAATACCGCCATAAACTCTAGAGATCGCAATAGCACTGGCAAATTCGTTAAAAGAATTGTAGGAATAGCTACCCATGTCCTCCGGACCTTTGCCCAAATCAATCATTTTACCCTTATAAGTGCTGTTTATGAAAGACACATTATCGCCGAAAATGGTGTTGAGTGCCTGAGCAAATGCCGCACTAAAAGTTGCATGGTTTGCCGGAAAATCGGGATGGGGCGGTGTGGAAATAAAAGGTTTCCACCAGGTAGCCGGGTCATTGGAGGGCTCTATCACCCTGCGAATAAACTGAAAGGGCCTTTCCTGCATGAAATGGAATTTTGCTTTCATGCAACCAATAGTAGCATCAAACAGGCTGATACCGGTTTTGGCATAAGCAAATGCGGCTATATCGAGCGCTGGATTTTTTTGTTCCAGAATTTGTTTGAATACAGGAATATAGCTCGCTCCGGAGGGATAACCATTTACGGCCGGGTCATCATAATATTTGGCCAGGCGCTTTTGATCATAGGTCAGGTTCTTCGAGAGGTCATAAATTTCCTTGAAATCCTTGTAATAAGGAGAGGCTACATCTGCATCATTGTATACATATGGCGCTGAGGTTACATTTTCGATGCTGCCAGCAACCATGGTACGGGTATCACCCCAGTAGGCAAGACCATTAGCAATGGTAGGATTATTATTTTCCGGCCACCAAAGGCCTGGACTGTTGTTGGTCAGCACTAAGGCTGGTAAGGAAGACCATGGATGATCTGTAGTGGACCAGTTAAAGACTTTTTCGGCTACAGCTTTTCCGAAGGCTTTTGACCGTTCAAAGATGGCAGTGTCACCGATCTCTGTTTCATAGATCCCATTTAATTCATCTTCAATTTTTTGCACCGAATCGTTCGTTGCAGGATTGAAGGTAAAAAGTTTACGGGTCATTTCAGCCAAAGCGGCATTGGCACAGGTTGGCCAGTGATAGGCTTTACCCGGTTCCGTTTGAGGCATTTGGGGCATTTCGTTTAGTTGGCCGTAGAGACTTTGATACGCGGGCATGCCGGGCACTACGGCTTCATATAAGGCTACGCCACAATAAGCCATGTACCTGCCAGCATTAATTCCATAAGAAACAGCTGGGGAATACAACAAAGGTAATTGAACACCCAGCCATTTTTTTACAACATCCGAAGAATAAGTTTTGGTTTGTTCCGGATGACCGTTGATCTCCTTTGATTCTTTCCGACACGACAAATTAAACAATGATACAGTTGCAATCAGCAACATTGCATAAACGATTTTTTGTTTCATTTTGGAGTATTTAGTATTAGTTAACAAGGTGTTATGAGCAGCGAAAGGTGCTATTCTGAAAATTGGACGATCAGCTCAAAGCAGTAGCAAAATAGAAATAGCTTTGCCTATTATAAATTCTAATCGCTTAACAGATTTGTTTCTCAGAAACAAGGCAGTTAAAACAGGTTTATGGTTTTCGAAAGCAAAAAATGTCGTTCGGCTGCAATTGAATGTTATTCGTCTATTTTACTATTCAGGTTAAAAATCATGTAGTTTTATTGCTTAAATTGTGGAAAGCAAGCTTTCAGCCTGAATATGGTCAAAACAAACGAGTTTATTTTTTCCCCCAAATACGGGGTGCTGCGGCACGTCTCGTTTTGGTTGCTATGGCTTTTGGGATGGGCCTCCTTCCTGACATTGCTTTGGTCAACATTCACTGATAATTTTATTCGCATCGGACTTTGGATTCCGGTGTTCACATTCTTCAGTTATCCTGTTTCAACCATTGCGATTCCAAAACTGCTGTTGAAAGGCAAATACCTGATATTCCTGGGCTCACTCGTTATCTGGCTTGCAGTTGGGTGGTTCCTGAGCGTCTATTATCTTAAGTATGTATCCGCTCCTGTATTAGATCGGATGAATATGCCCCGGGGGGATGGTTATGAATGGCAATGTTTCCTTTGCGTGATGACCACCACAGCTTGTTTCTCTTCTTTATCTCTTGGGAAGCAGTGGTTATTGAAGCAAAGAGATTTTCTGCAGGCCCAACAGGAAAAAATGACGGCCGAGCTGCAACTGCTGAAAGCACAGGTGCATCCGCATTTTTTATTTAATACGCTTAATAATATTTATTCTTTTTCGCTCGATAGATCACCTAAAACGCCGGAACTTATTTTAAAACTTTCATCATTGCTTAGCTACATGCTTTATGATTGCAAGGCAGAAGAAGTTCGGCTGGAGAAAGAAGTAGAGATCATGAAAAATTATATCGACCTGGAAAAAGAACGCTATGGCAATACATTAGAAATATCGTGGACTGTGGAAGGCGATATCAGGGACGTTTTCATATCACCCTTGTTAATGCTTCCTTTCCTGGAAAATGCTTTTAAGCATGGCGCATCGGAGCAAATTGAAAAACCCTGGATGGGAGTGGATATATCCGTAGAGAACAATATATTAAAATTCAAGATCGCCAATAGCAAAAACGAATATACATCGCACAGCAATAATGGCATTGGTATCAACAATGTGAAAAAACGTCTCGAATTTCTTTACCCTGGAAAATATGAACTGAAGATAAATGATGAGGGAGATTTCTTTGCAGTTTCATTAATGGTTAAATTAAGCGGTAGCGTATCAGTTTATACAATGCCGCATCTCCCTCCTGTAACTGCTCAAACTATCCCCTCATGAAGCTTCGTTGCCTGCTCATAGATGATGAGCCTCCGGCATTGAAAGTGCTGGCGAAATATATTTCTTCCCTTAATGACATGGAAATTGTGGGCCAGTGCAGAAATGCAATTGAAGCATTAGGCGTATTGCGGCACAAAACAGTTGATGTTATTTTTCTCGATATTAAGATGCCCCGCATCATCGGTACTGAATTTTTAAAAAACCTTTCCCATCCGCCCAAAGTAATTTTTGTTACGGCTTACAGAGAATATGCAATTGATGGTTTTGAATTGGATGCAGTGGATTATTTGGTTAAGCCTGTTTCCTTTGAACGTTTTTTTAAAGCCATCACCAAATTAAACCGGATGATGGGCCGTGAAGTGTCTGTAACCACAATAAATGAAGCGCCTGATCCAGCTGCTTTTATTTACCTGAAAGTGGACAGGGATATGAAAAAAGTTTTTGTGAATGAAATTGAGTACGTCGAAAGCTGGAAAGATTATGTAAAGATCTTTCTTACAGGAGGCAGGCATTTTCTGGTAAAACGTGCCATCAGTGTAATTGAAAATATTTTGTCCGATCACAAGTTTATCCGGGTGCACCGATCGTACATTGTTTCCCTCAGCAAAATTTCCGGTTATAATGCATTGGTAGTGCAAATAGGACAATGTGAAATTCCCATCGGGCGACTATATAAACAATCGGTAATGGAACGACTGCAAAGCAAAGAATCGGCATAAATTCAATCATTACCTTACTATATTATTTGCCAATACAAAATTTACTAAATATATAATCCAGCCGATCCTCACTCGTGATCTCACCCGTGATCTCCCCCAAATAATGCAGACAGTGCCGGATATCCAGTGACAGCAGATCCCCAGGGAGTTTATCATCGAGGCCCTGGTGGATAGTAGTGAGGGATTGGGCTACTTGTTGAAGGGCCTGGTAGTGACGGGCATTGGTGACGATGGTGCCTTCCAACTGGGTCTGTCCTTGCAGCACAAGATCGACCAGGCGTTCTTTGAGGGCGTTGATCCGCTGCTGCGTTTTCGCCGAGATGAAGAGGATTCCGGGAATACTGTTGAACTTGCTGCGGGCGCGATCTTCGCCGAGGTTATCCATTTTATTCGCCACCAACAGGAAAGGGCGGCCTTTATCCGTGAGCTCCTTTTTACGTGCGGCTATTTCTTCCAGGGGATCTTCTGCATCGAAGAGGTAGACGACGATATCCGCCTGCTCCATTTTTTCCAGGCTTCTTTCCATGCCGATACTTTCGATCAGGTCGGTAGTGTGGGCGCGGATCCCGGCGGTATCGATCAGGCGGAAGAGGATACCGTCGATATTGAGGATCTCTTCGATGGTGTCACGGGTGGTGCCGGCGATCTCGCTGACGATGGCGCGGTTCTCGTTGAGCAGGGTATTCAATAAGGTGGACTTACCGGCATTGGGCCGGCCGACGATGGCTACCTGCACCCCATTGCGGATCACGTTACCGAGACGGAAGGATTGTAGCAGGGTCTGCGTAGTGCCTTCGGCTTCCAGGATCAGGCGGTAGAGCTGCGAGCGGTCGGCAAATTCCAGGTCTTCCTGGGAAAAATCCAGCTCCAGTTCGATGAGGGCGGAAAAGCTCAGCAATTGCACCCGCAGTTCTTTCAGGGCCCGGGAGAATCCACCCCGGATGGTATGTAAGGCCGTACGGGCCGCTGCGGCCGTATTACTGGCGATAAGGTCAGCCACGGCCTCTGCCTGGGCCAGATCGAATTTTCCCTGTAAAAAAGCCCGCTGGGTGAACTCTCCGGGACGGGCCAGGCGGGCGCCGCCTTTTAGGAAGGCCTGGATCACACGCTCCTGGATATAGGGCGACCCATGACAGGAGACCTCGACGACATCTTCGCCGGTATAGGACCGGGGACCTTTGAACAAAGAGACGACCGCTTCATCCAGGACTTCCTCTTCTTCCTTCAGGTAACCGACATGGATGGTATGGGAGGACTGTTGTTGTAAATCCTTGGAAGGGAATAATTTAGCCACGATCCCCCAACTTGCCGGGCCGCTGATCCGGATCACCCCGATAGCGCCGATGCCCGGCGGAGTGGCCAGGGCCACGATGGTATCATCCCAACCTGTCAATTTTCCTAACATGCTGCAAAGATAAAAAACCTCCCGCCGATGAAGCATAGAGGTTTTGGGGACGGCGCGGAAGGGGAATGAGGCAACGATTTTGCAAAGACCGGATGCCCATCATGACGGATTTTGCCGGAAATTCCGGGCTATCCAGGGGCCTCCCTATACCTTTTCCCAAAACTCAATTACGAAATTTTCACAACATATTATATATCAATGGGTTTCAAAACTTTCGTAGTTGAGTTTTTAAAATAGTACCTATACCCCCCTCCCCCCAGCCAGGAAAAGCAGCCCTTCCTGGATCAGGGGTCCGGCCCGAAAGCCTACTGATCCCCCAGTTCGATCACGATAGGCTGGCTTTTATACGACTTCACTTTATTGCCATTCTGGATGGCCGGAGTCCATTTGCCGCTTTTCCGGATGACACGCTCGGCCTCCTGCCGTAAACCGCCTTCCTCAGGTCCGCTGATCGCATGCACATCGCTGACATTCCCCTCCCTGTCCACGATGAACTGGACCACGATCCGGCCCTTGATCCCATTATTGATCGCCTCATCGGGTACGCGAAGGTTCTTCTGCAGGAATCGGATCCAGGCCTGTATGCCGCCGGGATATTCGGATTCCTTTTCGACTTTGATAAAGGGCAGGTCCTCGTCCACTTTCTTGGGTGCTTCCACAATACCCTTACCACCGTCGGACACCGGCGGCGCTGTGACACCTTCATCCCTGGCTCCATCCATATTCACCGTGCCGATCTTCGTGTCGGTAAGGTCCTCCTGCACGGGAGGCTTTTCATCCGCCGGCACATCCTCCTTCACCAGTTTGGGAGGGGTGAATTGAATCGTCTTCATCTTCAGAGGCTCGGGCTTAGGTGGAATAACAATGGGATCTTCTTTCTTCACGGTCTTTACTTCATCGAGGACGAAGTCGGTGGCTGCGACGGCTTGTTTGGCGGGAGCCGCATTCAGGTTGGAGAGGAAATAACCCGCAAAGAGAAAGAGGATGATCGCGGCCGTGCCCATCATGGCCTTCGTCAATCTCCGGTTGTAGGTCTTACGCAGATCGTAAGCCCCGTAGTCTTTGTTCTTTCCCTCGAAGAGCAGATCGAGGAAATCGGCATCGAGTATTTTTTTGCTGTCCATAACAAATAGTTTATAATAAGATGCGAAAAGGCCCTCTTTCCATAAACTACTAACGTTATCGATCACCCTAATTTAATTCGCACTCTTTTTAATGCCCACGACGGAATGCAGTTGCCGGTCCAGTTCGCTGCCGGCAGGAGCAGGTACGGGACTGGTGATGAGTTGGAACTTCAGGACATCATTTTTCTTCAACGCGAAGATCACAGCCTGGAACGAAGGATATTTGGACGCATTGTCTCCCCGAACGAATAAGTGCATCGGCTCTCTTTCGAAAGCGGTTAGGGTAGCTCGTATCCATTCCGTCAACTCATTATTAGTGCTGTCCCTGACCGGGATCCCCGGCAGGTCCAGTCCCTTCAGTCCGCCAGGTCCCCTGCCCAGGTAGGCTTTCAACTGACCAAAGGGCACGGCGATATAACGGTTGGGGTCCTTGACAAAATTATCTTTCTCGGCTGCCGTCAGCCCCAGTTGCCGGACGATATTGATATGGTCGATGATGGCCTGTTTCTCCGGCATGTTCTTATCGGAGACGGAGAAATAAACTTTCGCATCTTTGTCGATCGTCACCAACACCGAATTTTTTTCTTTCACAAGGTCGGCAGACACGGAACTGGGCGTAGCGATATCCAGCGAATCCTGCGACTTGGGCCGGGTCGCTAAAATGAAGAAGGACAATAGGAGAAAAGCTACATCACACATGGCCGTCATGTCTACATTCGTGCTTTTACGGGGGATCTTGGCTCTGGGCATGGCAGAAGTTTATTGAAAGACGCAGGGCCAAGGCAATTCCATAAAACTAACGGCATGGAATATCCCAAAAAAAATTCGCGCCACCTTTTGGTGGCGCGAATCAGTATTCTAAGATCCTTAAAAGTTTGGTTGAGGCTCCGTTGCTTATTGGGCTTCGAGCTTGAACACGATCGGCTGTTTCTTGTAAGATTTTACCTGGCGTCCATTCTGTACGGCAGGCGTCCATTTACCACTCTTCTTGATAACACGGATCGCCTCGTCACGAAGACCACCCTGGTCCGGTCCGCTGATAGCCTGTACATCGCTCACATTACCTTCCTTGTCCACGATGAACTGTACGACGACCGTACCTTGAATCTCATTGTTCACCGCTTCGTCGGGGTAACGGAAGTTCTTGTTCAGATAGCGCAGCCAGGCAGCGGGACCACCGGGATACTCGGACTCGATCTCCACCTTCGTAAAGGTCTTGTCATAGTCTTCCGTTACCTTCGGGGCTTCTACCACACCCTTGCCGGCATCGGATACCGGGGGGGCCGTGATGCCTTCGTCCTTCACACCTTCCTGGTTCACTGTACCGATCTTGGTATCTTCCAGTTTCTCCTGTTCCGGTGGCTTTTCTTCTTCTTTCACCTGATCATCCTTAACGATCTTGGGAGGCGTGAATTTAGCCATCTCCACTTTGGGAGGTTCGACCTTGGGCGGCGGGGGGGGAGGGGGTTCATTCTTCTTTTCCTCCTTCACCTCTTCCAGCTGAACGTCCTGTACTACGGCAGCCACCTTCTTGGGGCCGCCTTCCAGGTTGGATACGAAGTATCCGATGAACGCCAGCAGGATCACCGCAGCCGTACCTATCAACGCCTTGATCAGGCGCTTGTTATAGGTCTTGCGCAGCTCATAAGCGCCGTATTCCTTATTCCTACCCTCGAAAATGATATCGAGGATATCGGCGTTTAGTATTTTGTTTACATCCATTTTAAATGGTATTTAGTTGTTATTTGGGCCTTCGGGGCGAACCGGGGTCCGTCTATTAGACTCCTCCCGGGCCGGTTTCCATAAATCCCGCCCGATTATTTTATACCGTTGGCCTGTTCCGTCAGCAGCACGATCTTATACTCATCCGGCGTAATGTCCACCAGGGCATAACGCTTGACGTCATCGATCTTCATCTCGTCCAGCATATCTACCGTATTCTTATACGTAGCGTCCGCCGTGGGCTTGATGATGACCATGAAATCCTTAGGGTCCGTTCTCCTCTTCTTGTCGAGGATCACGTCCCGGATGGCCTTAAAATCAGAGGTCTGTATTTTCGTAGGGTCCAAACCCTCATAATAATACACATGGTTCTGCTTGCCGGGCATGACCGTCAATGCTGCCGATTCCTTCAGCTTGTTCTGTTCGTCAGGCTTGTCGGTATCCTTGGGCAGATTGAGCTTCATAGCCGTCGGCTGGCTCATGGTCGTGGTGAAAATAAAGAACGTGATGAGCAGGAAACCCAGGTCCACCATCGGGGTCAGATCCACGCGGGTAGACAGCTTCTTCGATTTTTTAACGCCCGGTCCTTTTTTATGACCGCCACCGGACGAGGTATCCATTTCTGCCATACAATACGCTTTTTTTAAAGTTACTAATTAATCAATTGGTAAGCAAATCACCCTATTCCACTGCCTTGCTGCCACTGGTTTGCTGTAATTTATACAGTTCAGTGCCGGCCGGAGCAGGTACAGGACTCGTGATCATCTGGAATTTCAACTGATCATTCTTTTTGAATGCAATGATCACGCCCTGGAAGGAAGGATATTTGGCCGCATCATCCCCTTTCACCAGCAGGTTCATTTTGGCGCCCTGGAAGGCTCCTACGGCTGCACGTACCCAATCAATCAGTTCGTTATCAGTACTATCCTTCACCGGGATACCGGGTAAATTGATCCCTTTGAGCTCTTCCGGGGTCTTATCCAGGTAAGATTTCAACTGGGAGAATGGTACTCCGATATACCCATTCGGGTTCTTGACAAAGCTGGTTTTTTCGGCGTCCGTCAACCCCAGGTTCTTGGCGGTGTTGATCCCGTCGATAATGCTTTGTTTCTCAGTAGTATTCTTGTCAGAGACAGAAAAATAGACTTTCGTATCCTTGTCCATCGTGATCAGCACCACATTGCTCTCCGGGGCTATCTTGGAAGATACCGAGCTGGGCGTAGTGACGCTCAGCGCCTCCGGCGGCTTGAACTTGGTAGCCAGAATGAAGAAGGACAAGAGCAGGAATGCCACGTCACACATCGCCGTCATGTCGATATTCGTGCTTTTGCGCGGTATTTTGGCTCTAGGCATTTTAAAGATGTTTGTTTGTTATTAGATGCATATTCCCTGAAATTCCACAGCTTTTCGACCCGAAAAGCCTGGAAAAGCCACCCTTATTTGTACAGGGAAGCAAAGCTCTGGGTCAGCGTGAAACCGCTTTCGTCGATGCCGTACGTGATACCGTCGATCTTGGTAGTGAAAATGTTGTACATGATGATCGAGATAGCGGAAGTACCGATACCTAATGCCGTGTTATACAAGGCTTCAGAGATACCCTGGGAGAGCTGGGCTGCTGCTTCGCCGCCGCCGCTGTTACCAAGCGCCGCAAAAGAGGTGATCATCCCGATTACCGTACCCAGCAGACCCATCAGGGTTGCAACGCTGGCGATCGTGGAGAGGAATACCAGGTTCTTTTCCAGCATGGGCAGTTCCAGCGAAGTCGCTTCTTCCACTTCTTTCTGGATAGCCAGTACTTTTTGTTCCGTATCCAGTTCTCCGGCAGTGATCATTTCTTTGTATTTGCGGAGACCGGCTTTCATAACATTACCTACGCTGCCTTTCTGCTTGTCGCATTCGGAGATGGCGGCGTCGACGTTTTTATTGGCCAGGTGGTATTGTACTTTGCGGATGAACTCGGCGATATTACCATTACCGGTAGCTTTGCCAATGGTAAGGAAACGCTCGATCACGAAGGTCAGGACAGTCAGGAATGCGCCGATCAGGATCGGAACGATGATACCACCTTCATACATACGGGAGAAACCATTTTTGGGACCTTTATGGTGAGGCCAGAAACCGCCCGCGGGATCAGGATTCGTAAAGTTGCCGTCGGATCCGATGATGAACCTCCAGATCAAATAGCCGGAAATTATACATACGAGGGGAGCTACCCATGAGATCGAATTGCCTTTCTTCTTTGGTTGTACGGATGATGTAGAGCCTTTAGCTGCTGTCGGTGCAGTTGGTTTTGTCAATTCAGCCATGATCGTTGTTTTTAGTGTTTTAAAAAAAATTGAAGTATGTAATAGATAATGATTGCCTCTTTATAGGGATGCTACTAATGATTAAATACTTATTAAAAAAAATCCTGGAAAAAACAACGGCTTTTGCTGTTTTTTAAAACTTCATGGGATAACGATGCTACAATTCTAAGAAAAAAAGCTTTTCAACAGCAGATATTGGATAATAAAAATTTTTTTTTAGGCCTCACAAGATAAGGAATTTCCCTAATGTACAAATTCAATTTATTGTTGCCTGATCACTCGTATCTAAGGGCCTCTATCGGGTTGAGCCTCGATGCTTTCAGCGAAGGATAAAGCCCCGCCAGCAGCCCTACGACAGAGCAAATAAAGATACCTCCCAACAGCCATTCCCAGGGCAGTACGAACCCCGTATTCAGGAACAGCGAAAAGGTATTCCCGACGATCACTCCCAAAATGACACCGAACCCCGCTCCGATGAGACTGATAAGGATCGACTCGAAAAGGAACTGCTGGCGGATGTTCCGCTGCCTGCCCCCGATGGCCTTGATCAGCCCGATCTCCTTGGTCCGCTCCGTAACGGATACCAGCATGATATTCATCAGGCCGATGGCCGCGCCGAATAGGGTGATCATTCCGATCACAATGGCGCTCAACGTGATAAAACTCAGGTTGCGAAGCAACATCTGTACCACGCTGTCACTCTTGTCGATCATGAAATTATTATCTTCCGTAGTGCTGAGACGCCGGATAGGCCGGAAGATCCCCTCCGACTGGTCGATGGCCCCCTCCATCATCTTCACGTCCTGTACTTTCACCTGGATGGTGAAGGAAGCATTGGGGTTAGAATTGAAGAACCGGCGCACATTATTATAGGTCGTCATGACCACATTGTCCCAGCTCATACCCAGGGTAGATCCCTTCGACTCCAGCACGCCCACGACCCGGTAAGGCAGATTGTTGACGCGAATCACTTTTTCCAGGGGCATTTCGGGATTGTCGCCGAAGAATTTTTTGGCTACGTCCGTTCCGATGATGCAGACATTACGGCCCGATTGCTGGTCCAGGCTGTTCAGGTTCCTGCCCGCTGCAAGGGTAAAACCGTTCAATTCTATATAGTTCTCGTCCCCGCCGGTGATCCGCACCGTGGGATTGGTCTTCTTATCTCCTTTGGAAACGACGGCATCCCGGACGCCCTGCATGGACAGGCAGATCTTGGCCGGGTATTGGAACCGTTCGCGGAAGGTCTCCGCCTGTAGTTTTGTGATGGGCTTGCCGATATTGGACCGCTTCTCCTTGCGTTGTCCCTTTTTCTGCTTCTTTACCTCGCTGCCGCCGTCGAAATTCATCCTCCACTCTTTATAATGGATCGTGAACCCATTGGCGCCCATGGCGGAAAAGCTTTCTGTGAACTTCTGCTTCATTGCCGAGATAGCAGTATTAATGCCCACCAGGGCCATAATGCCGAAAGCAATGATAGCTACCGTCAGGCCCGTGCGCAGTTTATTACTGCGGATCGTCCGGTAAGCTAGTGACAGGGTGTCGCGAAGTTTCATGCAGATCTCATGTATTCCTTAAAAATAAAGATAATCCTTTTAAACAGTAAAATTCTTCAATGAATGGTGGATAACCGTCAATAGGTTTCCCCCGGGACGCTTACTAATAAAAGAATTAGCAGGCTGCGGCCGGCGCAAAATCTTTCATAACACACAGGTTAGCATCCTAATACAGGTAGATCAGGGTGGATAGTTTATCGGTCAGCCATTGGGGGAACAGGCCCAGGAGGATGACCAGGATCGCCAGAATAACCAGCAGCGCCTTGAAAAGGACGCCCGGGGCTACTTCCAGGCCTTCCCCGCCTTCCTTGAAATACATGGCCTGGATGACACGGAAATAGTAATAGACGCTGATCGCGGCGCAAAGTACGGCGAAGATCACCAGCCAAAGGAACTTCCCCGTTCCAACGACAGCCGCCAGCATATAGTACTTGGACATAAAGCCCGCCGTTGCCGGTATACCCGCCAGGGACAGGAGGAAGATGGTGCAGGTAAGGGCCAGCAGGGGATGCTGCCGGGCCAGGCCGTTGAACCCTTCGAAGGTATAGTCCTTCATTTTGATCAGGATGGCGAAAATACCGATCGTCGCCAGGCTGTAAGCAGTGATATAAAGGAGGATACCTTCCTTCGCCAGTTGATTGCTGGCCAGCAGGGCCAGCATCATGAATCCCGCCTGGGCGATACTGGAATAGGCCAGCATCCGTTTAACGCTTTGCTGGAAGACCGCCGTCAGGTTGCCGGTGAACAGGGTGGCGGCAGTCAGGATGGCGACGAAGATCTGCCATTGGGGCTGGGTGGAGCCGAAACCTTCGTCGAAAAGCCGTATGAACCCGATAAAGATGGCAGCTTTTACCACCGTCGCCATAAAAGAGGTGAAAATGGTGGGCGCCCCATCGTATACGTCCGGGGTCCAGAAATGGAAAGGAACTACGGAGACCTTGAAAGACATGGATACCAGCAGCAGCAGGAGACCGGAGATGAATAAGGGCGAAAGCTGCGCTTTGCCCACTCCCAGGTCATCGATGAAGAAGGTCCCGTTCTCGCTGGCCCCGTACAAAAAAGCGATCCCCAGCAGCATCAGCCCCGTGGAAAAAGCGCCCATCAGGAAATATTTCAGGGAAGCCTCGTTGCTTTTCAGGTTCCGCTTGTCGCTGCCGGTGAGGATATACAGGGGTATGGAAATGATCTCGATGCCCAGGAAAAGCATCAGCAGGGTGTTGAAGGTCGTCACCAGCCCGATGCCGCAGAGTACGAAAAAGATCAGGGCCAGGTATTCGGCCAGGTTGACGCCCACCTTCTCCATATCCTTGCCCGACAAGAGAAGATACAGAAGGGTGCTCGCGAAGACGATATTGTTGGTCAGCAGGCCGAACGTATCGAAATACAACATTTTATGGGTGTCGATAGAAAAAAGATGCGTGCCCGTCATATCCAGGCAGTTCACTAGCAGCAACCCGATAAGCCCGATGATGGCGACGATCCTTATCGTGGACTTTTCTTTGATGAAGATCCCACTGAACATCAGGACAACGCCCCAGACAGCCGAAAGTATAATTGCGTTCATATCTTATTTATCAATACTTATTTAATTCCTATTGCTACAGCTTGTAGTTCATTTTGGTGATGATCGTCTCTACCGTGGACCTGGTAAGCCGGAGCATAGGCTTCGGATACACCCCTACCACGAGGATGATTGCCACGATCAGGGCCAGCACGATCTTTTCATTCGGCCGGATATCCGGCTTCTGTTCCGTCGACGGCTTCGTATTGCCATAAAATACTTTCTGGATCATATTCAGGGTATAGATCGCCGATAGGATGATGCTGAATGCAGCCACCACCGTGAACACCACGCTGTACTTCGTGGCGATGGATGTATACACCCCGGTGAACAACAGGAACTCTCCTACAAAAGCATTCGTCAGAGGCAGGGCCACATTGGCCAGGGCGATGACCACCAGCAACAGGGCCAGGCCAGGCGCTTTCTGGGCAAGGCCTCCCAACTCGGAGATCTTGCGGGTATGGCACTGTCTTTCGATCAGGTCCACGACGATCCAGAGCCCGAGGATATTGATGCCGTGGTTGAACATTTGTATCATGACCCCCTGCATCCCGATCTCCGTCGTAGCAAAGATCGCCAGGCACATCAGGCCGATATGCGCGATAGAGGAATAGGCCACCAGCCGCTTCAGGTCGTCCTGGCGCATGGCGATCAGCGAAGCATAGATCATCCCGATGATGCAAAGCGCGGAGGCCGTATCGCCCCAGGCCCAGGTGCCGACCGGCAGGATGGGCGCCAGCCAGCGGATGACCCCGAACAGTCCCATTTTCACCATCACCGCGCTGAGGACCATGGTCACGGCCGTAGGCGCCTGCTCATAGGTATCCGGCTGCCAGGTATGCAAGGGCCAGATAGGCATCTTGATCCCGAAAGCGATAAAGAAGAGCCAGAACAGCCATATCTGGTCGTTCGCGGGAATGATGGATCTCAACTTATAAAAAGAGGCCAGTGAAAAAGAATGATCGGGCGTATAGCTATGCAGCCAGATGATGCCCACCAGCATCAGTAAAGAGCCGGTGAACGTATAGATAAAGAATTTGAAGGTCGCCTGTATCCTTTTCTCGCCACCCCAGATCGAGCAGAGGAAGTATACGGGTATCAGCGCCAGCTCCCAGAAGAAATAGAACAACAGGGCGTCCGAAGCGACGAATACACCCATCATCCCCGCCTGGGATAACAACATGAGCGCATAAAAATTTTCTGCTTTTTTATATTCACTGCGCCAGGTGGCGATAAAGATCAGGGGAAAGGAAAGAGCCGTCAGCAGCGTAACGATCAACCCCATTCCATCCAGGTTCACGGAGAACCGGCTGCCCAGGGAAGACAGCCAGGCCGTATCGGCATGCAGGTAGGTACTCGTCCTGGCCACGCTGAGGCTGACGAAGGATACCGCCAGTGTCAGCAGGGATGCGAATAAGGACCAGAACCGGGACCCGCTCCTGCTCTTTATTAAAAACCCGCTCAGTCCGCCCACGAGGGGAATCAGTATCAGTAAAACAGGGATCATATCTTTTCTTATCTAGTAATAATTAATATTAAATCCAGCTCACCACCTATCTCACCACTCACAACTGACTACTCACCACTGACCACTCACAACTGACCACTCACTTCTTCACGAACAGCTCCACCAGGAACAGCACCAGGATGCCTACCACCATCAACAGCACATAACCTCCTACCTGGCCGCTTTGCACCAGCCTTATCTGCCTGCTGCCATATTGCACCAGCCGCCCTACCCCGTTCACGATCCAGTCGATGACATATTTCTCGAAAAAACTAAAGAACTTACTGAGGAGGTCCAAAGGCCGCACGATGATCGCATGATAGAATTCATCCACATACCATTTGTTGGCCAGCACCTTGCCGAAACCCGTAGCGTCCTCCAGTTCCGGCTTGCGGCTGAACTTCGTAACGGCCCAGAAAGTGCCGATCAGGGCTACTGCTACGGATACGCCCATCAGGGCCAGCTCTGTGCTCCTCTCCGCCGTATGGGCCGCCGTCGCCTGTAACTGGGTCGATGCTTCGAAAACAGGACCCAGGAAATGCTCCAGCCAGTGCGCATCCTTCGCGAAAACTTCGGGGATCCCGAGGAATCCGGCGCCCGCCGCCAGGATCGCCAGCACGATCAGGGGAAAAGTAATGGCGCCGGGGCTCTCATGCAGGTGATGCTCCTGCTCCTGCGTCCCTCTGAACTTCCCCAGGAAGGTCATCGCATAGAGGCGGAACATATAGAAGGCCGTCAGCAGGGCGGTGAATACGCCGATGATATAATAGACAGGGCTCTTTCCAAAAGCGCCCGCCAGTATTTCGTCCTTGGAGAAAAATCCCGAGAAGGGAGGTATGCCGGCAATGGCGATACATCCGATAAGGAAGGTGATATGTGTGATGGGCATGTGCTTCTTCAGTCCGCCCATTTTCCGGATATCCTGCTCGTTGTGGATGGCATGGATGACAGAGCCCGCACCAAGGAATAAAAGGGCTTTGAAGAAGGCATGGGTCATCACATGGAATACCGCCCCCGTATAGGCGCCGACGCCCAGGCCCAGGAACATATATCCCAGTTGGCTCACCGTGGAATAGGCCAGCACTTTTTTAATATCGTTCTGCTTGAGGGCGATCGTAGCCGCCAGCAGGGCCGTCGCCAGGCCGATGACCGCCACCACCGTTCCGGTAAGAGGGGCCAGGGTATAAAGGATATTGCTGCGGGCGATCATATAGATCCCTGCCGTCACCATCGTAGCGGCATGGATGAGGGCCGACACCGGTGTGGGACCGGCCATGGCATCGGGCAGCCAGGTATACAGCGGTATCTGCGCGGATTTGCCGGTGGCGCCTACGAATAATAATAAAGTAATAGCCGTGATCACCCCTACCGGCGTATGACGGGCCGCAGTGAACACTTCCCCGAACATGACGGTGCCGAACTGGCTGATGAGCAGGAAAATGGCGATGAGGAATCCCAGGTCGCCGATCCTGTTCATGATAAAGGCTTTCTTAGCCGCATTGCCATAGTCCAGGTTCTTGAACCAATACCCGATCAGCAGGTAGGAACAGAGTCCTACCCCTTCCCAGCCGATGAAGAGGATGACATAGTTCGCACCCAGCACCAGCAGGAGCATAAAAAATACGAAGAGGTTCAGGTAGGAGAAATAACGTGCGTAATGCGGACCCTCTTCCTCGTTCATATAAGAAGTGGAATAGACGTGGATCAGGAATCCCACACCTGTAATGATCAGGAGGAAGAGCGCAGACAGCTGATCCACCTGGAAGGCAAAGGGGATCTGCAGCTTCCCGGCGCTGATGAAATCGAACAGGTTCACGATCACGGGCTCGAAGCCTTCTTTCCGCACCTCTCCGAAGATCAGCACGCTGATGATAAAGGCGGCAAGGATGGTAAGACAGCCAATGATCCCGGAAAAGGATTTGGACATACTATTCCTGAGCAGGCCATTGATCAGGAACCCGGCAAGCGGCAGAACGGGGACAAGCCAAACTAAATTTATACTACTCATGCTAGTGTTTCAGTCGGTTTAAAAAGTTCACATCCGTCGAATGGGTATTGCGGTACATCATGACGATGATAGCCAGCCCCACGCTCACTTCCGCCGCAGCCACCACCATGATGAAGAAGACGAAGATCTGTCCGTCGATGCCCGCATTGGCATTCGCAACCCCCAAAGCATGCTGATGCATCTTGGAGAAGGCCACCAGCAGGAGGTTCACCGAATTCAGCATTAATTCTATGCACATGAATATAATGATCGCATTGCGCCGGGTCAGTACGCCCGCCACTCCGATGCAGAAAAGCGCAATAGACAGGAACAAATAATAATTGATGGGCATCGATTCGTATTGATTGATTTAAAAACTTTCTAATGACCTAACTCACTACTCACCACTGACCACTCACTATTCTTTTTTCCCAATGACCACTACCCCGACCATCGCGCTGAGGAACAGCACGCTGCTGATCTCGAAAGGTACGGCATACTCGTTGAACAGGACCATCCCCAGGTTATGGATCAGGCCGATGCTCCCGTTGTTCGTTTCCGCCAGTTGGGTCTTCAGGTCGGCATTCTTCAACGCCGCCACCAACACCAGCAGCAAACAGCCCCCCGCCAGCACGCCGGCGATCTTCAGCCATTTATTCTTCTGGGGCTCCGTGTCCGCATTCAGGTTCATTAGCATGAACACGAAAAGGAAGAGTACCATGATGGCCCCTGCATACACGATCAGGTTCACGATGGCCAGGAACTGTGCATTCAGTAAGATATAGTGACCGGAAATAGCGAAAAATACGAGGATCAGCCAAAGGACGCTGTGGACGGGATTTTTACTGACCACTACAAGGATCGCGCTGATCAGCGCCAGAACACTTAAGAGCCAGAACAGTATTTGTGTCATACCCATTGGGCAGTTGGTTAGTTTATAGTATGCTAAGGTTACAATAGTTGTTAAACTAAGCCCTGGGAGCATGCGCCCCTCTTGCTTTTTCGAATTCTTCGGGTTGTGTCACCGGGTCCGGGATCAGCAATTCCTCCTTGCCGTAAATGAAACCTTTACGGGTATAATTCGCCGGTGCGAAAGTCTCCGACAAATAGATCGCATCCTTCGGGCAGGCCTCTTCGCAGAGCCCGCAGAAGATGCACCGGAGCATATTGATCTCGTACTTGGCGGCGTATTTTTCTTCGCGGTAAAGGTTCTCTTCCCCCGGCAGGCGTTCGGCCGCCTCCATGGTGATCGCTTCGGCGGGGCAGGCTACGGCGCAGAGTCCGCAGGCGGTGCAGCGTTCCCGTCCCTGTTCATCACGGTTCAGCACATGCAATCCGCGGAATACGGTGCTGAAAGGACGGCTCTTCTCGGGGTAGTTCACCGTCGGCTTCTTCTTGAACATATGTCCGAAGGTGATCGACATGCCCTTGGCGATGGCCGGCAGGTACATCTTTTCCCACATGGTCATCGGCTTCCGATCGACTGTTTTGGACCTGCTTGTTAAAGGTTGCATAAACGAATATTTTGGATCTAAAAATGCCAGTGATTCTGTTGCAATAATAGGATAAATCCGGTGACCACCATATTGATCAGCGCCAGGGGGATCAATATTTTCCAGCCCAGCTTCATGAGCTGATCGTAGCGGAAGCGGGGGACTGTCCAGCGCACCCACATGAAAAAGAAAATAAAGATCACGATCTTCAGGAACAGGCTCAGGGCCTGCAGGCCGGCCAGCGGGTTCTGCCCGATATGCTGTCCCAGGACCGCGTCATTCACAAAAGGAATGTCATAGCCTCCCCAGTATAGGGTGGACATCACCGCGCTGCTGATAAATACATTGATATATTCCGCAAAAAGATAGAATCCAAGTTTCATGGAAGAATACTCCTGGTGAAAGCCCATATTCAGTTCGCTGTCCGCTTCCGACAGGTCGAAAGGCGTACGATTGCATTCCGCAAATGCGCAAACGAGGAAGATGAGGAAACCCAGGGGCTGCAGCAATACATAATACTGCCCGGCCTGCTGCTGCTCGACGATCGTTTTTAAACTGAGACTGCCCGCGATCATCAGGAGCGCGATGATGGAAAGGCCCATCGCCAGTTCATAGGAGATGATCTGCGAGGCGCCGCGGATAGCCGCCATCAGGGAGAACTTATTATTGGAAGCCCAGCCGCCGATCATGATCCCGTATACGCCCATGCTCACCACACCGAAGATGTAGAGAATCCCGATATTGATGTCTGCGATCTGTAAAGAAATGTCCCGTCCGAAAAAATGGAAATGACTGCTCCAGGGAACGACCGCGCTGGTCATCATCGCCGTGAGCATGGCCAGTCCCGGCCCCAGCACGAACAGCATACGGCTGGAAGAAGTAGGGATGATCTCTTCCTTCATAAAGAGCTTCAGCCCGTCGGCCAGGGGTTGCAGCAACCCGAAAGGACCTGCCCGGTTAGGCCCCCGGCGATCCTGCATAAAGGCCGCCACCTTACGCTCCGCATAGGTCTCATACATCGCTATCAGCAGCGAGACGCTGATGATGATAAGGATCAGCACTGCCTTCTCGATCAATAAAGCCCAGTCCATGGTGAGTAATAGTGGATGCATGATTACCGGTATATTTATGGTGCTTTAGGGTTTGGAGTTATGATTGTCGTTCTTAAAATCCGTCGAATGGGCCGGTCCGTTGATCTTCGACAGGTCGATGCCGGGATTGTTGACCTCGCTCACGCTGTGGATGTCCATCAGTAATTTCGGCTTGCGCCCGTCCAGCACATCGTACAACACTTCCTGGGGCCGGACCGTTCCTACATAATGTCCCTGGGAGATAACGGAATGACGATTGACCTTCGCAGGGCCTTCTATCTGCCAGTCGCTGGTCTTCTTTTTTTCGAAGCGGCATTCGTTACAGATCCAATCCTCCACTTCACCCCATTGGTCCTTGCGGGCGGTGACGCGGAATACTTCGTCGCCACGGTACCAGAGGGTGACCTTTCCTTTGCAGTTGGCGTGATTGCAATCACGGTGCGCCTGAACGGGCTTCAGGAACCATACGCGGTTCTTGAACCGGAAGGTCTTATCGGTCAGGGCGCCCACAGGACATACATCGATGATATTCCCGATAAAATCAT
>Ga0307517_10000306_pt1 | contig 84955 bp, 76 predicted proteins | sample 23_EM_MG_FD_194515 | JGI IMG/M metagenome (GOLD analysis project Ga0307517, IMG submission 194515) | Populus trichocarpa ectomycorrhiza microbial communities from riparian zone in the Pacific Northwest, United States - 23_EM | ecosystem: Host-associated > Plants > Roots > Unclassified | place...
GGGATCCGGACGAGGGAGGCAGGAGAAGAAACAATCGGGACGAGAGGTGGTAAGATCCACGAGCCCTGACGTTCGGTGAGAAGGAACCGGCATCTGGGCGCGAGTGTCTTAGATCAGACGTCGTCAGTGCGGGAGAGTCGTAGATCAGACGTCGTCAGGGCGGGAGAGTCGTAGATCAGGCGACGTCAGGACGGGAGAGTCCTGGATGAGGCGGCGTCAGGACGGAGTAGCGGAGCACCAGACGCAGTCAGGACGCACAGGACGTAGGGGTCCGAGTCCGGATGGCGTCAGGACGGATGGCGCCAAGTAACGCAAAGTCAGGACGCAACGTCGATCCGACGTTGCGTCCTGATTCGCGATTAGCGTTCCGGCGTCAGGTGCGTCAGACGCACGGAACGCACGGAACGCAAGGTATTATTTTTGCTGATGCCAGATCCGAGTAAAAGGACGTAGCTGGTAGTGGACTTCAATGAGCTCACTTCTCCAGCGAACTCTGAATCAACATATCCCGACAACTTGAAACCTTCCTTCAACTCCCCCGACTCCTGCAATTCTCCTCCCAGACTGAGCTTGAGATGTTTGGTCCCCTTTAGATAGCGTAGAACCCTCTTCGCACACGTCCAGTGAATTAGAGATGGGTCGGCGTTAAATCTTCCCAGGTACGAGACCGCAAACGAAATATCCGGGCGAGTGCCTATAGCGATCCAGCATAGACTCCCGATTAGTTTTAGGTAAAGATCCCGATCACAAGATGGATCCTCCCCCATGCGCGGCCCCGGTTTATCCTTATCGATCGGTGTTGCGACTGGTTTGCATTCTGTCATGGCAAACGTTTCCAATACTCGATCAATATAGCCTTGCTGTGAGACATAGATCTGCCTCCTCTGCTCCTGCCTCGTTATTACCATTCCCAGAAAGTGACTGACTGGCCCAAGATCCACCATTTCGAACTTGGCCTTCAGCTGCTGACGAATGTGATGGATGTTCTTCGATGTACCGGTAATAAGAATATCATCGACGTATAAAGCCAAGACGCTTCCGCGTTCGTCAGTGTAGATGCAGCAATCGAATCGTCCACGGCGGAATCCCATTTCGCCTATAAGAAAGGCATCGATCGTAGTGTACCAACATCTTGGCGATTGCTTTAATCCATAAAGACTTCTATTGAGTGAAGCCACTCGCGTGTTACCCAGAATACCTTCTGGCAGCGAGACATAAACTTCCTCCTCAAGCTTACTTCCCAAGAAAGCTGTGACGACATCCATTTGATAAATTTTGAACCCGCGCGCGGCAGCAATGGAAAGCACTACCCGCACACTCGATAGACTCGCGACAGGCGCGAACGTATGGGTGAAATCCTCTCCTTCGATTTGTCGGAAACCTTGAGCGACCAATCGAGCTTTGTAACGTACTGTTTCGCCGGTTGGACCCAACTTGCGCTGCAGGATCAACCTCGTAGGTATCGCTTTCTTTCCAGTTGGAACGGCGTCGACGAACTGTAAAACCTTGTTCTTTGTGAGTGACGCACACTCTGAATCGACAGCCTTCTGCCATTCCTCCGCCTCTTCAGATTCCATAGCCTTCCGGTAGTTGCGTGGTCCGTCTTCAACCATGTATACCGTAGTGAGCATTGCGTAGTTGGCAAAAGAAACACTTGCTGATCGGTGGGGTTTGCTGCGTAGCTGACTGGTAGCTTCGGGCAATGCTCCTGGTGTACCGTTCCAGAAACTGCTTTTCCCATCTGAGCGTAACCCCTTGACCATCCACTGTTCTTTCTCTCTTTGTGGCGGTTTTCCGAAGTGTCCTGGCATTGCCGGTGGTCCCATGACTTCGAATCTAGGCTGCGATTCCATATAGACGTTCTCGCCTTCATCGAATCCGGCCAAATCCACCAGTTGTTCCTCCTCCGGTTCCTCAACTCTAACAGCCCTTTTCTTCTCCTTCTCCTTAACCCTCGAAACTCTTGGCAATTCCGCATCAGCCTCTTCCTCATCAAACTCATCTCCCCAAGCAACCTTCTCCTCCCAGGGCTGGACCTCTGGAGCGTAGTAGCGTTGCGGGACTCCCCCGTTCTCTATGTCGGTAGGATAGTAAGATTTCGATTCCTCACAGACGACGTCGCGTGCGGTGAAGACAACCTTCTTCTCAGGGTCGTATAGGCGGTATTGAGTTGCTGTCATTGTGTACCCAATGAAGATACATTTGCGTGCGGTTTGGTCAAGTTTCTTCCGCTTCTCCTGTGGGACTTGTGCGTATGCGACACACCCCCAAACCCGCAGGTTTTCATAGCTAGCCGGTTTCCCAAACCACCCCTCGTCGGGAGTCAAACCTGACTTTAGTGATTTTGTAGGCAGCCGATTTCTGACGTAGATAGCAGTCATCACGCCCTCCACCCAGAACTCTTGGGGTACACTGACGGCGTGAATGAGTGCTCGAGTAGTACCTATTATCGTTCGATTCGCCCGCTCACTGACGCCATTTGACTTAGGCGTGTAGGGCGTCGTTCTCTGTGCTTCGATTCCTTCTTCATGCCACAAGTGACAGAACTCGTTCGAGGTGTATTCGCCACCCCCGTCCGTTCGAAGTTTCTGAATAGGTTTTCCGTGCAGCTTCTCAACTAATGCTTTGTATTCCTTAAAGCATTTGAGAGCGTCCGATTTCTTTTTAAATGCATAACCAACTTTGTATCTTGTAAAGTCGTCTGTAAAGAGTAACCAACCACGCTATCCCCTCGCCTAGCCTTAAACAAATGAAACTCCACTTCCCCGTCTCCCCATTCTTCACCCAAAAATTAATCAAACTCCTCCTGGAAAGAAACCCACCCCGTCACCTCTGTGCCCAGTGGTCCTGTACTTAAAGAAATACTTATACAAAAGAAACCCACCCCGTCATCTCTATGCCCAGTGGTCCTGTACTCAAGGAAATACTTATACAAAAGAAACCCACCCCGTCATCTCTATGCCCAGTGGTCCTGTACTCAAAGAAATACTTATACAAAAGAAACCCACCCCGTCACCTCCGTGCCCAGTGGTCCTGTACTCAAAGAAATACCAGCGCACCTGCATTATGCCCCAGGTGTCCCAGGCCCTACACTCCTCGTTTCTTGCCTTTACCCTGCGCCTTTGGCTCGTGGGTTCTGGCGTGTTTTTCCTGGGCGACTTTGTCTCTTTGCATGAGGAAGCCGCAGATGTCGCAGGGTTTACGGCTTTTCGGTTTTCCTCCCCTTGGTCCTACCGTTGGTTGCGACGTTGGTAGGTTGATCGTTGCTCCTTGGACCTGGGCGTTGCCGCCTGCGTTCGTTTTCCACCGTCTGGTGGGTCTGTTTCTCAGGGTTTCTGGCCATGTCTTCATCCAATCGATGAGGTCCCTTTGTCGTTTGGCGCTATGAAGTGGTATTGTCGTGTTTTTGACTATGCCGCATCTGGTCATTAGGTGGTCTGGTGTGATGATGTCCCTGTCGCACGGGCATTGTCTTCGTTTCCCATCGGTGTCTTGGTATGGCCATGCTGCTGTGGCCCGGAGGTATAGGATATCTCCTCCCGTGTTGTGCCTTTGAGGTGTTTGTACGAGGTTCGTGGGCGTCCTTCGTATCTTATTGACTCCTTTTCATTTGAGTTTTGCCATTCCTTTAACAGGGTCGCTTTGATCATCTTTTTTCCTGATTCCGAGTCCAGGGCCGTGAGGATGTTCTGTTTGACTCCCGATGCATTGAGCCACTTTTCGGACCAGTTGGTGTGTCTTCCTTGTGTTTCTGCCCTGAGCGCCAGTGTAGTTTGTCTGTTTTTGGCGTATAGCAGTAGCGGTGGGATGCCGAGTTCTGTGTATATGGCTGCCAGTGGGGTTTTTGTTTCGAGCCCGAAGGCTTTGCGGACTATGTTGTTGAGGACCGTTTGCGCTTCCCTTATCGGTCCCTTGGTATCCCAGACTTCTATGCCGTACGTGAGTTGAGGTATAATGAGTCCTTTGATGATCCTGAGAGTGGTCCATGTGTTCAGGCCTCCGGTTTGGTATCTTGTTGTAAGGGCCTTGAGGTTGTATCCGGTCCTCATTGCCTTCTTTGTCCATTCCCTAATGTGGTGCTTCCAGTTATACTTCTCGTCGATGTGGTATCCCAGCCAGCGCAGGGTTTCGCGTTGTTGTATTGGGAGATTGTTGATCCTGGGTTCGAGTCTGCTTTTGACGGGGGTTTTAATGTGGATGTGCTCGGACTTGGTTGCCGCAAAGGTATATCCGCATTCTTTTCCTTTATCCTGGAGCATTTGTAGCGTGGCTTGGTGGTCCTTCTGTCCGTGGGTTTTCTCTTTATACGTCGTGGCTATTAGAAAGTCGTCGATATATGTGAGGATAGAGGTTGTCGCTCTGGCGGTGTTGGGCGTGGGTGTATTTGCCATGTCTCTTACACTAAGCAAGAAGAGTATTGGTGATAGTGGGGATCCTTGTGGCGTTCCTTTGTCCGTGGCAAAGGCCTTTGAGCTTTTTCCGTTGAATCGGTAGCTGGTAGTCCTGTTAGCGGCCCAGTGTGCTACCCATTGGCTCAGGTGTTTGTTGTTGTTGGCCAGCGTTTGACATACTTTTTCCATTGGCAGGTGGTCGAATCCGCCTTCGATATCTAGGGTGGTGATGCAGGCGTGCGGGTGACTTCCACTTGAGACTACGGTGTCAAGGGCTTGTATCGCATCGGTAGTGCCATTCTTCTTTCTTCCCCCGTACATGTTGTCGCCTAGGAGGCATAGGTCGGCGATTTTTTGTACTGCTATTCTTTCCATGGTTTTGGCTAGGATTGACTGGAGTTGTATTGGCCTCCAGCTTTTCGCTGTCGTGTATGTGGGCTTCCTGGCTTTCGGTATGAGTATCATGTTGGAGAGCTTCCACGAGTCTGGTATGCCTTGAGTCCATGCTACGTTCATGGTTTCTAGGAACAGTTTTTCCCTGAGCTTGCTGAAGAGTTTGAGCATTCTCGTGGTGATGAAGTCTGGCCCCGTTGCTGCGCCGTTGGGCGATTGTTTGATGGCGGCGTTGAGGTTACCGATATTGAGTCGGTCGGTTGGCTTTTGGCTTATCGGTATTAACGGCCTCCTGTGTTCCCCTTTGTATAGCGCATCTTGAAGTTCTTGGGCTATGTGTTGGTGTTCGGCCGCGATTGTGTTATTCTTCCTGTTGAGGGCTGGGATCGGGTGCCGCGTGGTTCTGGCTTTTACCGTTCTGAAGCATTCGGGATCTGTTTCTTCCTGTAGGCTCCTCGCGTTTGTTTCGTGTTTGGCTTTCGCGATTGCTTTCTTATACTCTTTCTTCATGGTGGGTATTTGGGGGTTTGTTGGTCTTTTTCTGACCTCCTTCAGGACCCTTCTTCTTTGGGCGTCTAGCTCTTTGGACCAAAAGGCCTTGGCTTTCGGATTGGCTCGTGGGGTGTGCCTCAGCGTGATGTCGCTCAGCTGTCGTTGTACGCTTGTGGGGTCTGTGTCTTTTTCATCCATTAGGAGTAGCTCTGCTCCTATCATGTCCCATTTTGCCTTGTCGTATCTTAGTGGCCTATCCCCGCTGTTTCTCCAATTAATAGGTGCGTTGACGAGGATTGCTAGGTGGTCTGATGATGGTATGATGAGGTGGTCCGCTGTGACTTTGAGGTGCGCGTTTGCTATGACCAGATCAATTGTTGTGCCCGTTGGGTGTGAGCTCGATGGGGGGTGGGTCACTGCAAATGGGTTTAGAACTTTCAGGTCTCGTTCGTTTAGCCATTTGTTGAGGTAGTTCCCCGCTGTGTCGGTTGTTCCTGCAGACCATTTCGTGTGTTTAGCGTTAAGGTCGGCTATCACTATGTTATTTGAATTCCGGTGCCACTCGTTGTTGGGGTCGAAACTCTTTGTCTTTGGTCTCTGGTATCCCATCGTGATTTCTGTTCCTTCCGTCCATAGCGTCGTGAATTGCGATGTAATTCTTTCCACTACGAACATGTGAACGTATTCGTTTGCAATATAAACGGCACAGCCGTATTTAGTCGCCTCTGTGTTGGCGTAGCATGTATATCCTTCAATGTGAATCCAGTCACCATTTTCCAGGGGGCATTCTCCAAGCACAATAACTTTCGGTCTGAGTTTCAGGGAGGAGCTCAGCAACTCTGTGACCACGTTCATCGACCCGCCGACGTTGTGGTATATAATATCCGCGGTTGCCATAATTATTTATGGGGGTTGGGGTTAGCCGGCTCTGCCGGTGCTTTGCCCTTCTCGGCTGTGGTTGGGCTTCGGGCCCTAGTCCTTGTGGGGCAGTGTCTGTCCCCGGTGAAGTGGGATGTTTCGTCGCAGTTCACACATCTCCTAATGGTGTGTGAGCACGGTTTTCCCTTGCCTGCCGTGCAGTATAGGGACATGCACATGTGGTCTTTCGTGTGGTGTTGGTTGCCACAGTATTTGCAGATTGAGGGCATTCTGCAGTGGGCCCCATGGTGTCCGTATTGTACGCATCTTTCGCAGTGGGTTGATGCGTCCTTGCGGATGTACTTTCGGAAGCTGCATCTTAGCCCATAGACCGCCATTGCTGGGTGGGGTTTTCTGAGTTCGTTTAGTAGCCAGTCGTTTGCTTCCACTGCCACAATGATGGAGGACTTTTCTTTGTTCTCCGCCTCTAGGGCCGATACAGACTTAATCCATTTAGGTCTGTCCATAAGTCTGAGCTCGGGGTTAAAGGCTGTGAGTTCGTTTTCCAGCTCAGTCCATGCCGGGGCTTCGATGTTCCATTCTTCTGGTGCCCAGTGTCTGTCCCCGGAGGTTGCTAGTGGAATGCTGTTTATGACTATGTTCACCGTGGGGGTGTCCAGGCCGATATTGAAACCAAAAATGCCAATGTCGTTGAGGGCCTTTGTTATACCCTTGATGTTTGTTAGGGCGGGTTCTGCTGGTAGGTCCCCGACGGTGGTAAGTACCAGGTCGTCGTTCCTGTTGTATTCTGCGTATGCGAACCTGGTGGTACCTGATGCACTGTTGATTGCATCTCTGATTTTGGCTGGCGTGCAGTCGCTGGTCCCGACTCTCCTGTTTTTTTCCACAGATTTAACCAGTAGTCTGCGTTGCCTGGCGTGCGGGGTTGAGGGAGCGGAGGGGGCGTTCTTCCTTCCTACTCCTGGTGCTGGGGATGCGTTTCTCCTCCTGGTCTGTACCAGTTTGAAACCATCGGTGTTGATGCCGGCCGCTGCTATAGCGGACCAGGCTTCCTTCTTCTTCTCCCTCGCCTCTTCTCTTTCTTTCTCTGGGGCAGGGGTAGTGGTGGGGTTCCGGACTGGAACTAGGGTTGGCTTTGGGGCTGGGGGTTTTGGGGTAGGGGGGGGTTTGGTTTGTTGGGGTCTGGGGGGAGGGCGGGTGCCGCTTGGTCCGGGAGGGTTCGGGTTCCTGGCTTTGGTGATGGCGGTGACGATGCGTCCCTCCATTTACATCATCTTTTTCTCCATGCTGTCCTCGAGGATTGCCATGTAGTTGATGAGGTCCTTGCGGGTGGCCGCACCGTTGAGAAAGTTCTCTGAGAGCCCTGTGTTTTCTGGGGTGGCCCCCTCTTTGTCTAGCAGTTGGCACAGGTCGATCGTTACCTGTTCTTTTTCGGGGTTCGTCCGGATGCTACCGCTGGCTTCCGAGAAGGTGTCCGGGATTTCTTTGGGCGACCATATTCTGGCCAGGGGGGAGGAAAATCGTACGCTCCGGGTCGTTTTTCCCTTGCTTTGTTGGGAGGCTGTATCTGACCAGGAAGATGCGAACCTGGTTGGAGAGGGAGGCGGATCCTGCGATGTTGGATATGGTAGGGAGGGGTCTGAAAAGGGGGTGAGGTTGGAGGACTGAGCCTCCGTGTGGGCGTGTTGGCTGTCTCCTAGGCCTGATTTTTCGGTGTTTTGACCGTTTCCCAGGTCCATGGGGAGTTCGGGTGCTGAGGATTCCGGTACATATGGGATCAGTTCCTGAGAGGAAGGGGGTTCATTCGTGGTGCCCATGACTGTGTCTTCGGCCGGTTGCGAGTCGGGTACTTGGACTGGGCCTATGCTCACGGGTGAGGGTTGATATGACGAGGCCATTGCGGCGAGCTCTGCCAGGGCCTGTGCGTCGACCGTGTTTACTCTTTCATCTCCGAAAATGGAGGCCAGAGCAGTTTGGAAGCCCATTGGGCGGGGGGCTGGTGCGAGGACGGGGGTGTCTGGACCGGTTTTTGACCCTAGGTGTACAAAACACATGGTTGTACAACCCAGGTCCAGCCGGACGTCAGGGAAGGTACTCCCGGGAGCAACGGTGTAGGCGAGGACGTTGACGCTTTTGTTTGGGCATTCGGAGGCATGGAGGATGGAGGATCCAGCCGGGAGGCAGTTTTTTAGGGCCATGCCAAAGGGGGATCCGGGGTTGAGGACGCGAAATCGGGGTGAGGCTGGGCCAGGGGCAGGGGAAAGTGCTGGGGAGGCTCTGGGTTGCCCCTGAAGCTGTTTGGTGGGAGAGACGGACATGGTGAGGGAGGAACAGGTCAGTTACTATGGTTTGCAATCTGTTTCCCAGTTGTTTGGAAGCCTTAGAATGATGTGCCTTAATTGGCTACACCACCCAAGGGGAGGATATTTTGAGTGAGGGGGTAGAGTAGCAGAATCTGTGAAAACTCTGATTGTACCGGAGGAGTGTGTGTGTTGGCAGTGCCAAATGTGAAATGTGACGGGATTTGCGCGTGAGCGAAGCGAATGCGTGTGTGTGTCCACTTCCTATTCCGTATTTTCTCGATTTTTCAGTCTCTGAGAGGATGGATGGATGGATGAATAGATAGACCCGTAAGATGAAAGAGAGTAAAAGACCGATACAAAATCGATAGAACTTAAAGCGCAATAGATGAACGAAATCAACCAATTGATCAATCAATCCAGACGAACAGGAAGAAATTATTCGAGAGGTACCACGGTGTAGCAAACCGACCTTCGAACTTCACAATTTCTGTTTTCGTAGAGCGTGGGACACGCAGAGGCTCATAACCTGTTGGGATGTGTGTGTGTGATACGTGTGTGAGGTGAGATTTTTTGTTAATGACTAGTCGTACAAGAGAGAAGACTACTTAAAGGAAATCCCATGCCAAGCCCACTCCCGCACAACCAATGATAGACCTAACCCATAGACATGACCTAAGTGGGTAGCCGTACCTCAACATATCGTAGAGCTAATAGAGCTAACAGATAATCGAACACCACTCGGGTGTGCTGCTATGAAAGGACACGAAGGAGTGGTCAGGCTATTACTGGAACGGGAAAATGTCTACCCCAATCGCCCAGATGTAGATGATCGAACACCACTGGGGTGTGCTGCTATTAACGGGCACGAAGGAGTGGTCAAATTATTGCTGGAACGAGAAAATGTCGACCCCAATCTTCCAGATATAGACGCTCGAACACCACTCGGGTGTGCTGCTATTGCGGGACACGAAGGAGTGGTCAGGTTATTACTGGAGCGGGGAAACACCGACCCTAATCGCCCAGATGAGAATAATCTAACTCCACTCGGGTGGGCTGCTATTGAGGGACACGAAGGAGTGGTCAGGTTATTGTTGGGACGGGGAGATGTTGACCCAACCACCCCGGACAAGTATCGCCAAGGGCCACTCGGATGGGCTGCTATCCGTGGACACGAGGGGGTGGTCAAGCTACTGCTAGAGCGAGAAGATATCGACCCCAATCACCCAGATATGAATGACCGAACACCACTCGGGTGTGCAGCTGTTGAAGGACACGAAGTAGTGGTCCAGCTATTGCTGGAACAGGAAACCGTCGACCCTAATCGCCCAGATGTGCATGGTCGAACACCACTCGGGAATGCCGCCCTCACGGGGCACGAAGGAGTGGTCAAGTTATTGCTGGAACGAGAAAACGTCGACCCCAATCGCCCAGACATACACGATGGCACGCCGCTCTCTTACTCTGCTTGTAAAGGACATGGAAGAATCGTGCAGCTATTGAAAGCCCGGAAATCTATTGAAACTCTAGATACATAGATGCCCCACCGGCTATAACACAACTATGATGAAGCAGAAGCACTGGGTTCTCTATTGATCACCCTCGGATCTCATAGAGTTCATCCATTTCCTGTCCCGGCCTCCCCCGGCCCCTGGGAGTCTTGTATAGCCCGCATTGCCAGTGTGGCCATCCCCCCCTCCCTGAACCTTTCAGGTCAGTCCGATTTTAACTTGATCTTTAAATCCCCTCCCCAGCCGCCATTCACGAGAATGCCACTTGTATGTAAGCATACACCCATGAAACCTTCAGATATTCGCTCACGCTTATAACTAAAGGCTCACAAATTTCTGTTCATTCTGTTTAGTCTGCAGCAACCGGGGGAACATTTCATTCTTTAACTTCCAGCATTTATAATGGTCACCATTCCTTGGTTACATATATCCCTTGCTTAAGAATCTCCTTTTTCAGCTCTCCTTTATGTATCCATTTCTTCCCCGTTTTCCCTCGCTAGCACTAGATGGATAGACGAACAAATATATAAACTGCACCAGAGTTCTCTTTGCGATACCCGAAGACCTAGTGTAAGCGTTCCCAGAGCCACCGTGAGCGAGCGGATCAACTCTAAACATTGGGATTCCAGGATGATATTCTCCTCAGCATCGATTAGTGCTTGAGTTCCCCATGGACACCCTCTTAGACTTCGATGGCGAAACGATACACGGCGAAACGATATACGGCGAGTGACAAGCTGTGAAACGAAACTCCAACGCCAAGCAACTCACAACAAAAACGATCGCACACTTCAGGGGCGGGGAAAATCTTGTCGCTAACAACAACCTCAGGCTCACGCTCAATGACGACTCCTTCGACTAACTTAGGCGATCACAGGAGTATATATCCACAAAGACCTCATATCCATCCATGAGGCACTACACTACTCCATGTGAGTCTCTCCTTCCCCCGTTGAGCACCCCCGGCTAACCAAAAGGGAAACAGACACATTCCCACCTCCGGGCTTCCAGCTCTGTCCGGCTGATCTTACAGTACTTCCGCTTTTCTCCCGGCTTTCCCGAAAGCTGCACGATCCCAAAACTATCGCGCACTCCTCCATTCGCAATGCTTTCCCGAACGTACAAACCAAATGCCCAAGGCCGAACCGTGTACCCGAAGCCAAAGCGAGTCTCCGAAGACAAACCCATGCTTGAGTCCTCAGCACATCTCCGAACACAAACCTATGCCCGATGCCGGAGCCATATGCCCGGATCCTCAGCGCATATCCAAAGCCACAAACAAACGCGCCCTCGGAAGCTATCTAAACAAAGGAAGTATCGTGAGAGTATGGCGAGCAGCACCATTTTCAACACACCCGAAAAACATCCGCCATTCCACTAAACCCCATCAATTTCCCCGCCAAGCTAAGCGCATCAATTGGACCTTTCTTACCTACCGAGTAAAATGTCATTAGCCATGCAGCGCCCTAGCAGAACGATCAAATTAACCACAAGGCCGCAGCCCAGCGAACTGTGGTCGTACGCCAGCCCCCCAAGCCCACCACTGTAGATATTCCGGACCTGAGTTGCGCTGAAAATCTGTGACCATATTCAGACCGTACAGCTGCTGCGGTCTGGGATCCGTGGTTTTGCAATATTTTCCGGTCAAGTTCAAAAAATGCAAATGTATAAGTCCGCAGAGTTTGAATATAGGCCTTGGCTGTTGGGAGAAAGTACGGAAAGTAGGGGCACCGTAGTTGGAGGTTATCGCAATGGCCTTCCTCGTTTGTCTTTACCTGTTGAGGATGCCCGGTAGTAGTTAGGCAAGGTGTGTTACAATGTATCTTTTCCATACAAAAACACTAGTCTTGATAGGTACTGTACCTTGAGAGCAAGGACACTCCACTCTTCACCACTCTACTCGTAGGAGAATTACGGGAAGTATGGAAATACCGTGATAAAGTCAAGGACCCCATTTGATTTTGGGCTTTTGGTATAGTTTAGGGTACTTATGAGGCTTTATATCGGAGGCAGGATTTGATTCGAGGGTAGAGGCTACATTTTCCTAGGATGCGGGGGTGGTGTGCACTGGCGCGGGGTGGGAGAATAGATGCTAAAAGGTCTCGGCAGGGATGGAATTGAGGACGCGGAGGCTGGTCTTGCGGCCAGAAAGGCGAAAGTGAGAGTAGTGCCAATTATGGAGCCCTACGAACTCCTCTGAATGGAAGGAGGTACAGTAGTGATGTTATTAGCATCGATGTTATTGCTGTCGATGCTAAAATGTACTTGAGGAGCATGATGCAACGTAAGGAGGACTACCGACAGACACATATGAATCTCCTCTGGGCTTCTGACGAAATTTAATCTCGAGTTTGTGTAACGAGTTTCAGGTCCAGTGATTGGGAACAAAGTTGTCGATTAGCGCAAGGCTTTATCACCCCGCTTTTCCTCAACCACAGCCACTCCGTCAAGAACCCCAATCTACTCAAAACCTCACCCTCAGCAAAATTCAAAGCAGCGGGAAGTGAAAAATGTCACAAGCCTTCAGCAATAACCATAACTCTTTCGTCGCCAACATCGCCAACATCGCCAATACCTTTAACTACACTACCCTAGATGATAGATCGGAAATACTAGCCTGGCTATCTCCATTAGAGCCACGAGTGCGGCATCGAGATATCGGAGCCCACCGGGTCGACAGCATCGGAGCCTGGCTGCCGGACACGGAAGAATTCAGGTGCTGGCACAATGGCAGTAGGGAGGATGCATCTTATCATCCGACTTTATTTTGCGACGGCAACCCAGGGGTGGGAAAGAGCTACATCGTGTACGTGAGCATGTATCGTTGCGGTAAATCAAAAAAAATACTATTGCTGACAGGTTGCGATGACAGTTCGCTAGTTATAGACAAGCTATGCGACGAGGCCATCGAGGGAAATCCTACCGTTGTCTGCTTCTACTTCGACTTTGCTGCACGGAATGAACAGTCACCCGTAAATATGCTTGGCTCGCTTCTAAGACAGCTTGTTAGTGGACACAGGGGAATTCCGGAGGCGATAGTCCAGGCTTTTCGAAACGAGAAAATGTCTCTTGGGGGTAGAGGGCTCCAAGTTTCAGGAATTTTAAAGATTTTCCAGACAATCGCAGCCACGAGGCACACATTTATATGTGTTGATGCGCTTGATGAATGTGTGCCAGAGCATCGGATCGTGGTTCTTGAATCATTGGGGCAGATGCTGAAAGGGTCTCCCAATACTCGCTTGTTTATGACCGGAAGACCACATGTGCGGAGTGAGGTGGAGAGGGAGTTTGGTAGAGCGGCAATCTTTCTATCTATACGGGCTACAGAAGATGGGGTCATTAGGCTTCTTCGCGAGAAACTGAGGAAGGACACGATCCCAAATATGATGAGCAGCACATTGGAGGGAGATATTATGAAGAGCATTCCCGCAATAAGCTCGGAAACGTATGTAGGAGCTAGGTCGAGAGCAAGGCTACCTCAAATTAATAGCTGACATATTCGAACCTAGATTCCTGCTGGCCTCTCTCCACATCGAGGCAATCCTTAGAGGTACCACGGTTTCTCGGAGGAAAAAAACACTCAAGTCAATAAAATATGGGGTAGGGTTAGGGGATGCATACAGTGCGACACTGGAGCGTATAAATGCTCAGGATGAAGAAAAGGCAAACCTTGCGATGGCTGCTCTCACATGGGTCTGTCATTCGGAGCGGCCGTTACAGGTGGATGAGTTATGCCATGCGCTAGCAGTGGAAATAGGAGCAACAGAGTTTGATCCCGAAAATGTTCCTTCAATAGGCACGCTGCTAGACTGCTGCCAAGGCCTGATCACAGTGGACGCGGAGGTTTCGACCGTACGGTTAATCCACTATACCGTCCAAGAGTACCTTTGCGGTCATCCAGATCTCTTCATCAAACCTCACTCGACACTTGCGGAAACCTGCTTAACCTATCTAAATTCACAACAAATCAAGGACCTCACACCCCACTCTCTCCCATCCCCTCAAAGCATGCCATTCCTCAAATATTCTGCGAGGTATTGGGGAACACATGCGAACAGGAATCTGTCGGATAATGCGAGGGCACTTGCGCTAAAGCTTTTGAACCAGTACGAAGACCACATATCCGCTGCATCACTTCTGGAACAGGTACTAGATCCCCGAAATATCGGATTCATCGCTACACCCCTACTCTTCTCTGGATTGCACTACGCATCCTTCTTCGGGATTGTCGAACTTGTGACAGTATTAATAAATGCTGCAAGTTATGAGGTCGACCAACAGGATTGTACGGGTAGAACACCACTGGCATGGGCGGCTAGAAACGGACACGAAGGAGTGGTCAAGATACTGCTGGAGCGGAATGTCGATCCCGATCGGGCAGATAAGAATAATCTAGCACCACTCGGGTGGGCTTGTATTAAGGGGCACGAAGGAGTGGTCAAGTTATTGCTGGAACGGGAAAGCGTCGACCCCAATCGCCCAGATGTAGATGATCGAACACCACTCGTGTGTGCTGCTACAGAAGGACACGAAGGAGTGGTCAAGTTACTTCTAGAACGGGGAGATGTCGACCCCAATCACCCGGATAAATATCATACCGGACCGCTCGGGTGGGCCTGTAACATGGGACACGAAGGGGTTCTCAGGCTCCTGCTGGAACGGGGGGATGTTGACCCCAATCGCCCAGATGTAGATGATCGAACACCACTCGGGTGTGCTGCTATGAAAGGACACGAAGGGGTGGTCAGGCTATTACTGGAACGGGAAAATGTCTACCCCAATCGCCCAGATGTAGATGATCGAACACCACTCGGGTGTGCTGCTATTAACGGACACGAAGGAGTGGTCAAATTATTGCTGGAACGAGAAAATGTCGACCCCAATCGCCCAGATATAGATGATCGAACACCACTCGTGTGTGCTGCTATAGGAGGACATGAAGGAGTGGTCAAGCTACTTCTAGATCGGCGGGATATCAACCCTAATCGCCCAGATAAACACGGTGGCACGCCGCTCTCTTACTCTGCTAGTAAAGGATACGGAAGAATCGTGCAGGTATTGCAAGCCCGGACATCTATTGAAACTCTAGAAACACAGCTGCCCCACCCGCTATAACACAACTATGATGAAGTAGTAGCACTGAATTCTCTATTCATCACTCTCGGATCTCATAGGGTTCATCCCTTTCCTGTGCCGGCCCCCCGGCCACCGGTAGTCTTGTATAGTACGCATTGCTGGTATCACCTTCTTCCCTTCTCCCCAGCGCCCTTCACGCCTGTCCAATTAACGTGATCCCTAACCCCCCCCCCCCGGCCGTCATTCACGAAAATGCCACCTGTATGTAAACAACCCATCACATCCTCAGATATTTATTCACGCTTATGAATAAAGGCTGACGAATTCCTGTTCATTCTGTTTAGTCTACAGCATCCGGGCGAATATTTTCATCATTCTTAACTCCCGCCATTTATATTGGCTGCCATTCCTCGGCGAAATAGATCCCTTATTTCAAAATCTCCTTTCTCGATTCTCCTTTACGTACAGTATTCATTCCTTCCCCGTTTCCCTCGCTAGCGATAGATGGATAGATGGGTAGATAGATAAACCGCAAATAGAGTTCTCTTTCCAATACCCGAAGACCCAGTGTAAACGTTGCCGAGCCACCATGAACCAGAGAATCGACCCTAAACATTGTGATCCCAGGACGATATTCCTCTCAGTATCAATTAGTGCTCAAGCTACCCATGCGCACCGGAAAAATACCTGCCATTCCACCGAACCCCATCTATTTTCGTACCAGACTAAGCGCATCGATTGGACCTTTCCTACCCACCCGGTAAAATATCACTAGCCATGCAGCGCCCAAGCAGAACTCTCAAATTAGCCACAAGGCAGCCTAGCGAACCATAGTTGCACGCCAGCCCCCCAAGCCCATCACCGTAGATCTGCCGGACCCGAGTCGGGTAGAAAGTTGTGACCCTATTCAACCCGCACAACGGCGATCTAGGATCCGTGGTTTCGCGATATTTTCCGGTCAAGTTCGAAAAATGCGATCCATGGATAATCCGCCGAGTTTGAATAAACCTTGGCTGGCGCCAGAAAGTACGGAGGGTAGGAGTAGTGGGGGGGGGGGGGTTGTGAGGTTGTCACCATCTCCTTTGTTGTGATTTTACCGATTGAGGATGCTTGGCAGTCTTGGCTCATCTGGTTGCTGCAATGAGGCTCCACTCATTGTTGAGCCGCAGACGAATTCTGTGTCTCACTGTTGATCATTCGTTTACAGCACTGCGATGTCTCCTATCTTCCCGCCAATTTTCTCCTCGCTTGAATCACTCCCAAACAACTATGATACCAACTACTGCGCTACTACTAGCTAGTCCAGCGTGCTCTGATGCTCTCGACGATAGCCCACTTCTGGGTGCCCCATTGTCACACGCGTTGAGGCTCTGGGCCAAGACACAAAGTGCGCAACCCTCCACTTTGACTCCTCTACCCGTTGAGCCGCATATAATGGATATTAATTATTACTCTTATCATAGATAACTGCTTCCGCCGGGGAATCCGAATGATCAGCCGTTCACTGCGACACTTCCGTCCAAAAACAATGCTACCGATATGCTGTACTGTACTCGTACTCCATTGACCTCCTTACCCCAGCGCATGCCTTCACAGCCATCGCGGCACAATAGTATCACACGGCAGCTACGTTCGCTAATTGAGCCAGTATCGCCATCCCACACGACACTAATGCACATATTTCCCGGGATTTTATCATTTTTGGCACGGCAGTACCCGTAACTTAATGATTGATGTGGACTTTTGCGCATGTGGCGCAAGCGTGCTAGCACTTGAGCAGTAACTTACCCCGAGGGGCGTCCGTATCCGGTGCGGGAAAGGCGCGGGGATGCAAAAGCAAAGCTTTGGAACATGGAAGTGGCTCGCACAAGCAAAACTAATTACAGCAAGTTTGTCATTTTTAACATTGGATTTAAGTTTAACTAAAAAAATGCTACAAACGGACTAAAGTTGTGATTCTAGGGATGTTGAAATTAGTCTTCTCAAAATTTCCTTCAAATGCGATCGGGAGCGCAGTACCGGTAGAGGCGGTTGAGCTAAATGTATTATTTGATAGTGGATAGAGTAAACCTTTCCACTGCGCAGATTCTTCGGGGAAGGAAGGTTCAATTTGCCCTCTCACTCGCTAGCTTAGAATCGAGAGTGAACCTATTCCAAATACTGGTAAGAATTGGGTTTGACGAAAATTTATTCCGTAGCTTCTCAACCGGCATACCCGTATTGGAGTCCCCAGCAATTCACGACTCAGCCCACGCTCTGGTAAATTTTTATTACGTGTGCTAGTAAGCATTAATGAAGCCCCGCCACACAAACACCACCTCTGCCAGCCAAGGATAAGCTTAATTTAACAAGCCAACAGAATTGCGCATACGGGTTAATAAGATCGAATAAGCCTTGAGAGCCGATCTTCTCAGGAGCTTTTACCTCGAACTCCGGCGATTGCTAGGCTAAAGAAGGCAGTGGATACTCTGAGCTTTTACGGTACCGCACACCGCAAGCTTTCGAATGAGAGGGACCGGAGACCAGGGATTCCTCCCTCCTCTCAAGCGGAAACCAGATCCGCGATCTACTAGCGGATACCCAAATTGCTAGAAAGTTATATAGATAGCGTGCGCCTGAATTCTAACCTTGTTCTGGGGGCTCAATGGCGAAGGCGGGGGTACCCTAACTACTAGTACTCGTACACAAATGAGGATGGAAAACAGTGTAGTATCCAAAGAGCAGGTGTCATCAGAGAGGGAAGGGTGACCAATCAGCCTTGCTGCAGGTACCGTAGGAGAACGACCCCCTATTTTCCTCTGGTGCCGTTTACGAGGATTCTCCAGGGTGCCGATGTTTACGGGCATCAAGGGTAATGACCGTAACCATACGGTAGTAACCGTCGCTACGGTCGGGTACCGCATTGCATAACTGAGAGTGGACACTCCAGCACGGAAAGAAAGATAGCGGAAATCCACCGGAGCATAGGCTAGTTTCGTCGGTATGCAGCTGGGCGAGTGGGCGCTCTGGGCTTTTATTCCACTTGCGCAGGCTACATGGGGTGCGAGGAGAGTGCCACCGAAAGCGAGTGATTAATTGTGTTTAGAGTTGTTGCCTTGGATTTTATTGGGGCCCTAGACCAATCCATCCGTAGGGTAGCGGCGGATTCCGTTTGGCGCTCACCAAAACCAAGCTTTGTTTAACCAGAGTTCGGGCTAAGGGATCTATTGACCGATGTGCGTGTAAGTCATCCTAGACCTCCTGAACACTCAGGGCATGGGTTTTTCAGGGGGGGGGGGGTGGGCTCACAGGGACTCACTCGAACCCGCGGTTTTAGGGGTCTTGGCTCTTGGCTGAGGCCCCCAATGACCTTGCGACATGACGTTAAACCAATCCATCCCCCACTTACAGAATGTGGCAAAAAAAAAAGGTCAGAAAACGGAGATCGGACTTCTGGGGCTTTGATTGGAGCGTTCGGTGCGCTAGAGCCAACTGAGCCACCGTGTTTCTGACTTTTTCATTTCCACATCCCCGATTTTTTATTATTATTTTACCACAAGCTCTAGCGAACAAGCCAGCCGGAAGAGGCGCAAAATAGATTTGGATCGCCGGCCATCAGACCTCGATTTCCCTCTTGCAATTACCGTACCGTCCTTCGGCGGTCGTTGCCCACCTGGGATAGTGAGCGGTGCTGTGGCACGGTTTGAGACACGATCTCCGAGCGGCTTCCTCCTGGTGTAACTCCCTCCCCTGGGTGCCAAAACGGGGAGCTCTAATGATTGACATTTATTGTGCGGAGTATTCCTTAGCTTTTACTTTGGGCGGAACAAGGAGTAAAGTGCCTTTATTAATTAATTGGTGGTCTGGGCTTAATTTGAGGACGAATTACTCCTTGAATAATGGGAGCTCTATTTGTATAGTACTAGCATCGGGGAAACATTGAGGATTAAGGTGGCGGGCACATGATTGAGAGTGTAATTGTGAGACTCGATGGGAATTGAGGATAAGATGGGAGTTGTTCGAGCTTTATTTTTGGCGTGTTGCGGTTACTGAGTTAAGTTGATAGGTTTCGTGGGGGGAGCGAGCCAGTATCGTAGAACGGAAACATCCGCCTCAATCCCGTGTCTGTGCTCACCTCCTGAAGGCTAGTCCCGACCAAACATCCCGTGGGACATATTTTTGGGTTGAAGGCCGCTGATCAGGGCTTGTGGCTGACGGGGGGAAATTGCCACCCTGTCGATCCCTCTCGGCTCCAACATTGAACCTATCGTGACAACCAACGCTTAAGCTCACAACAGCGGTCAGGGTATCCCAGCCCCAAAGGTGGGCAAACCCACTCAAACCTTGGCTATGGAAAAATGTCGGTTAGTACGATAGGCAAGTGGGCAAAAAAGGGGGAGAGAAGGCTCTTATAAGGATGGACTCGTCCAGTTTGCTTTGTTCCTCACTCGCTTGTCAGTCGCTCCCTCGCTCCTCACAACTTGCCTAGCTTCGGCAGCACATTCTTTACGATATAGTCTCTTTTAATTCCTTGTTTCTTATTACAATGTATACTAAATCCACACTTTTCGCGCTTGTGGCCTCCGGCCTTGCGGCAGCTATTCCAGTCCCTCCCAAACAACTATCGATAGCGGCCACCTCTTTGTCAACAGGGCATACGCACAAGGCCCCAACCGCTAATATTCCGGGGTACAGTCCTACCGGCGGTGAAATAGTTGCCACAGTTACTGTGCCGGGACATGAGCAGAATACGCCGAATGTTGCTGCTACTTCTACGACCAGCTACGGGAATGGTTTGGTGCTCCCGAGTGATCCCTCGATTTCCCATCCGACCGACCCGCATAGTTTGACTGTGCATCCGGATGTGGCCGCCCCAACTCATGTCGAGACACCATATCCGGATTCGATTTCACTTACTCATATTGGAAAGCCACTTCCTACGGAGGTGAATGCTCACCCTGGTGCCTCCGTCAGCTCGACCGATGTCTATACTTCTACAGAAGTTCGTCAGGAGGTTGTCGTCTCCACACCCGCTCCACCGGTCGTCACCCCTACCTCTTATCCTCCCAAGGAGGGAGAAGCTAGTGTTCCAGGAGTTGAAAAACCGGAGGTCCCAACTATCACTGGTTCTTCGGGGCTATTACATACCAGTGTCCCATACGCTGAGCATCCGGAGGTCAAGGAGCCGGGTACTAGCGCTCCTTCTGGAAACATACCGAAAGTCGGGGAGCCTACCACCTATCTCCCTTCGGTTGAGCATCCTGAGATTCCCACCCCTAGCACTACCATTCAGCACCTAGATACCAAGCCCACTGAGACCCCCAAGATTCCCAGCACCGAGGCTCCTTCGGCCGAGTTTCCGGGGGTTGAGAAGCCTAGCCCATCTGTCGAGTATCCGGGGGTGAAGCCTAGCACCAGTGTCCCATCTGTGGGGTACCTCGATGTCAAGCCAACAGATATCACCCTTCCTTCTGGAAGTGAAGCGCCCAAGGCTTCTATTACTTATATCCCCTCCCCCACTCTTCCCGCAGAAGTCCAGAAACCCACTACCAACACTCCATCAGTTGAATACCCCGAGATCAAGTCCACCACAGTCATCCCTGAGGTATCTGCTCCAACTGTCACCGAAGTCAAAAAACCTGAGGACGGGAATGGCCCCTCAGTTGATCACCCGGTTGTTCTAGATATCACCAAGGTCGGGGGTGTCGACCACATTGGCGACAATGGGCAAGGGGATGCCCCTTCAGTCACTCACCCCCCCACCCCGGATGCGACAAAGACCAAGGATCAGGAGCACAAAGTCCCGGATGTGTCTCTGCCCACCCCATCATCCACCACCACTTCAGTTCCCGAATTCCACAAGGTCCACCACCCATCCGGAACCCCCGGCGTCGGCAACATCAAGGGCAAGACCGAAGGGGGCCCTCCGAGCCCAAATACCAGTGACGTTCCCACCCCCAAAACCGACGACGTGAAGGGTAAAGGCAAGGGATCTGGCGAGCACGAGGTTGAGGAGGATGGCGAATGGGAGATCGAGCATACTCATGGAACCTGGGGGGCTGAGACAGAAGGTGATCATGAGGGCGTTGAGGTGGAAGTTGAGCATGACGGGGATGACTAGGTGTTTCCGGATTTTTAGCTTGTCAAGATAATTCATGTTGGTATTTTTATTTATTTTGGAAGGAAGAAAATTTTCAGTTCATTGGGAGTTGATATGTAATTTTCTGTATTTATTATTACTAGTTCGGTGGTTAGGCCTTTTTTCCCTTTCCCCCCGACTCGTTCGTCTTTGTGATTGTACATAACATAACATACCCTTTCGTTAGTCCTCCATTGTGGCCAGTTTCTTCCATCCGAGTGACTTTCTGTGATGATATTCTATCCCTTACTCCCGTGATACAACTCCCTTTTCTTTTTCTTTTTCCTATCCATTTTCAAAGCTTTGGATTGCGTTGAAGGCGCTACATTCCGCTCGGATATTGAAAGAAAGAAGCCGGGCCAGCCACTTTTTTGCTTGGTTGTTTGTTGCAGTCGGTTCAGCACATGTTGGACATAGCGTTTGGGAAGTGATAAAAACCCGGAATAGGTGCGGCGGAGGAGTAACTGATATTCCTGGATTAATGGCGAGAGTTTTTTTCCTCCGGTGGGTGGGCGTGTGTGTGTTTCAAGTCTCTCCTTCTGATCAACTTATCATAATCAGTCACTGTCTTCATCATCTCCGCTTAATAATTCAAACCTTATGTCTCCACTTAAGCTCGATCCCTGCTGCGCAAGACCCTCACCGTCACTCATTACCCCCCGCGGCGATTATTTTCAATACTATACTTCCGGTATGATATCAAAAATCTTGGGCTTTAAGAGACGCGATGAAGCTTTTAGTTCGCATTCTGTGCCAATGCTCTCATAACCTGTTGGTTGCGCTGCTTTATTTTCATTACTAGAGGTACAAATGGGTAACTTAGGGGTACAGTACAGAAGAATGGCCCTGCTTGGGTTCTGGACTGATATAACGTTGTCGTGGACGCTTCAACAATATACCCGGACACACCCCCCCCCCATCGATTTCCCCTTCACCGCCGGAGCCTAGCTCACCTCCCCTCACGCTCCGTAGCCCCCCTCCTTCTTGGAAACCATGAACATGATGCTTGCTCGGCATGCTCTCACGACAGTTCCTTTATTGTTCGGATAGCTTCTGGGTGCGCGCTTATTTGCAGCTTCGGAAACGCGTCTTGGCGTCCGGGCGCGTGTTTGGGCTTTCGGGAAAGGATTTCGGATGCAGGAATGAATGCGCGAGAGTTTTGAAGGGGGTTGGAAGCCCGGAGGCCAGGGTAGTGGGAGTTTGGTTTTTTCCTGTTGTTAGCCTAGCAAGGGGGGGCTTGGATGGGATAGCATGGGAATGTGTGGTGGCCGCTCATGGAGGGATAGGAGGTCTTTGGGATTGATATATACCGCTGTCTTTGTCGTTAGTTGGTTGTTGTGATGAGTTGGTTGTTTTTGAATTAAGTGAACTTGCGCGCTCCTACGTGGGCGATCATTTTCTGGGGAGAACTCTTGGCGTTTTGCAGTCCCCGTTTCGTTTCGTTTCAACCAAACGAAACGCCAAGAGTCCTCACGAAAAGCGATCGCACAGCTCACGGGGGGGGGGGTTCTCTTCCTTCGTCGGCGCTCTCAATTTCACTACATCAACTAATTAGCGGTAAATACAGGAATATATGTCAACTACAACAGAGTCCTCTTATCTTTCTATGGACCACCACACATGCCCATGTCCCCCCTTCCTTCTGCGTACTCATGCTAACAAAGGGGAGACAAACTCCCACTGTCCATACCCCCCGGGCACATAGCCTTCATGCGTCCGACTCTTTCACGCTTTCCTTACAGCTTTCCCGGCGGACGCACCGATCCAAAACTCAAGCGCATTCCTGCAGTTGAAATGCTTTCCCGGGAGCCTTCCAAAGCCAAAGCGCGTTCCCGAAGCCACAAACAAGCGCGTTCCTAGAGCCATCCGAACAACAATGTGACTATTATGGGAGTATGCCGAGCAGGGCATCTCACGGCTTCCAACAACCTAGACGTTCGAGGACGATTCTCTCTTATTCTAATCGGGAGTGTTGAAGGGGGGGGGGGGGGTCGTGAGTAGAGATTTGTATGGGGTTACGGTAGTAGAAATGGTTTTCGGGTCATTGGCATGCTCGGGGAGGGTACGGGTGGATGTGGACGGAGCTTTGGTGGATCTGAATGGCCGCGAAATTCCGCAGGAGCGAGTGACTGGGGGTTATACCCGGGGGTTTGTGCCAGGTTATGGAGCCCGGTGAACTTTGCTTTCTTCTTTCCTGGCCCCTTTCCCTTCTTTGGCTTTCGATCGGGCTTGGTATCTCGTTTGGGTATTACTATGTAACTCAACTCATCGCTTTATCGTTGGACCGCTCGCTCTCTTCTCTTCCCTTTTGTATAGACTATTGTTTAGAATGAGAATCTGTTCCGGGCTTGTCGGGGGTCTTCTATTTGCGTTGTATTAAAGATGCTCATCGTTTCTGTAACCATAAGCTAAGCAGCTTCCTCAAATACTTGTATAGGAAACAAGGTCACTTGTGTCTCTCTACTAATTCCCACCTAGATCGCCACACCCTAGCCAACTATTCACCCTCCATCTCTCTACTAGTATACTAAGGGAGGGAGGGAAGGAGTAGAGTAGCGAAGATGATGATGGAGTAACCCCATCGTGGTATGTTAGGTTAGGGCACACTTGTAAGTGTGAGCAGGGCTATTGACCAGACCGCGCGGCGGTGACTGGTGTTGTGTGGTAGGAGCCCACTGTGCGGGCCACCACAAACTGTATCTAGTCTGAGCTGCGTTCCTTTCTCTGTACGACCACTTCTCATGGTCAACACACTCCTTTGCGAACACACTTGTCATATACATCGAATATCGAACACATCTCAGTTTTCCTATCAGCGACTGACCGGGATTGTTCTCGTGACAACAGATCCGATCATAGCTGTGTCCTTGCGGTGCCTGTACGACGGCATATTCCCTGCGCGGAAACCAGACCTCCATCAGATGATAGCTGGGAAAGGTGGCAAGGGGAACTCAAGCTCTGCGCATCCTTCAAGCTACTGGATTTTCGGGGGAGTAGGTGATGATTTATATCTGTTGGTTTTGTTAATTATCCGGACATTGGTTATGAGCTAGGCAGACGGACAACGCGTTGTAGAGAGTGAAGGTTAAAGAGGGGTATGGAATTGGGGGGTAAAGGGTAACCAGAGCACAACCTCCGCAAAATGTATAGGATACGGAATAACCGTAGGTAATTGAAGCCGATCGGCAGTGCTGGAGCGGCCTTCTTGGCTACCGGGTAGGTAGGGTATGTATACGGAATCTATTTAACACATTTTCCACAGGCGGAACATATAATACTAGAGAATCGTAGGACTAGAATAAGAGTAGTGATGAAGCTATGGGAGATGCTAATAGTATTTGACGTTTTTACAAACAAAAAAAGAGAAAAAGAGAGATAAGGAAACATTAGACCCTTAGTAGTAGATGAACGAAACTCGTTTGCTCTTTCTCGGTGACTCAGTCTCGCGCGTAGCTGCTTGCATCCGGACTTAGGAAGGGTTTGCCCCCACTGACCCGATTTATATCACCTAGCTATGCGCTGGTGAGAAGGTAGTAAAGAATGAGCAAGGCGGCGGTGAGGAAACACACATCAATCGCTATCCTAAGGGAAACCAGTGGTATTGGATCGAGGACGGAATATCTGCGCTCCAAGAATAACTCCACAACTCGCTCATGCTTCCTTGAGGCAGCCCATAAAAGTGGTGTTCGGCCACTGGAATCTGCCGGGTCAGGGTCAACATCCTTTCGTGCCAAAAGGGTCTTTACTACCCCCCATGTCCGCTCCCAGCGGCCCACGAAAGTGGCGTTCGGCCACTGGAATCCGCCGGGTCAGGATCGACACCCTTTCGTTGCAAAAGTATCTTTACTACCCCCCCATGTCCGCCCCCAGCCGCCCACGAAAGTAGTGTCCGGCCACTGGAATCTACCGGGTTAGGGTTGATATCCGTTCGCTCGAAAAGTGTTTTTAATACCCCCTCATGTCCGCTCCCAGCCGCCCGCGAGAGTGGCGTTTGGCCATATATGCGGTCTGCCTGGTTGGGATTGACGTCCTCTCGTTCTAAAAGCATCTTTACTACCCCCTCATGCCCGCTCTTAGCCGCCCACGAGAGTGGCGATCGGCCATATATGGTGCCTGCATCGGGATTGACGTCCTCTCGTTCTAAAAGCATCTTTACTACCCCCTCATGCCCGATCGCAGCCGCCCACGAGAGTGGCGTTTGGCCATATTTGGTGTCTGCATGGTTGGGATACACGTCCTCTCGTCCTAAAAGCATCCTTACTACTCCTGCGTGCCCGCTTTTAGCCGCCCACGACAGTGGCGTTCGGCCATATATGGTGTCTTCCTGGTTGGGATTGACATCCTCTCTTTCTGAAAGCGTCTTTACTACCCCCTCATGCCCTTTGGCAGATGACCAGGTGAGAGCCGTCATCCCGATGCAATCGTCTGCATTAACATCCCTTTCTCTCATCTCCAATACAGGAGAAACTATCTCTGTGATCCCGAAAAATGCTGCTCCGTGGAGCCCTGTAAATCCCACAGGTCCTTCCTCCCTGTCAGAATACTGGGCCCTGTCTGTGTCCTGATTATGGTGCAATAACAGTAGCTGAGCAGATATATGTTCATCGAATCTATCGAGAAGCCTCAGTGCAAGTGTTTTGACATTTTCCGTCATTCCCCGTCTTGCGTGCTCTCCCCAGTAAACAGAAGCATATTCCAGAAGGAGCATTGTTGCGGGGACTCGGTCAAGAGTTGGCGAAAGATCCCGGACGGATCCGAAATTGAGATGTCAAGCAGACCTCGGCAATCATTGAGTGAGGACTATAGAATAGGGTCGGATTAGAAGAGAGATGCTCCTGGAGTGTAAAGTGCACTAGTCGGACTGTGGATGAAGAGGCCTCGAGCGTGACAAGACCTAGACAAGATGCTACGAGTGTCTGTACCGTGGGAACGTTTTCCGGATCCAGATCTGGAGATCCTATCTCCACTCCCAAGGCATGACAGAGCTCCTCGGCTCGTAATGGTCGTTTCGAATATAACACCCACATCAGGACCTTCATCCCGAGCACCGATCTATATGCCTTCTGGGCTTTCAATCGCGTTAGAATTGTTGTGTAGACATCACCCAAGCTGTTCCCATGTGTCATCTTGTCGAGTTTCCTTTTTCTAAGACCAATTGTCACCTCGCCTAGAATAATGCCCATATTGAGCGAAACAAGGAGGAATCTACACATGATCGTTGGTAAGTATATTGTACATCATTAATAGAGTGGAAATGCTGGATGCTCCTACGCACATATCCGATATCTTTTCCGGAATCATTCTTACAATATCCGCCCGTAAATTACTATTCATCGCCTCCGGCTCTTGATCTCTCTCTAACATCATCTCTAGATAATTCCGGATATCATCCGGGTTAGGGCGGATGGGTATCACAACTGCCTGAGTAAAATATCTTCGAACAGCTTCCCCGACATGGGGCCTCCCGGTGAGGAATATTCTCGTATTAGGGGACTCTCGAACAACGTCCCTCAGAGATTCGAGAAGCTCCAGCAGGCGCTTTGGTAAACACTCGTCCAAGGCATCAATACAGATGAAAACCTGGGGGAGCGATGCAATAGTAATCCTCAACAGTCCCATCAGCATCGCAAGCTGCGGCCCTCTACCGCCATACCCTCCCCCCCCTTGTTCAAACGCCTCGCGGAGATACTCAGGGGTGTCCCCTCCGCCTACTAGCTGCTTTAGGATGGCACCAAGAGTGTTGGTGATCGTCTGCTGTTGCTGGGAATGGAAGTCGCAGTAGAAGCCTGCGACCGCGATACCTTCCTTCCCTGCCTCATCGCGTAGGGTGTCAATCACTAAGGAGCTAGAATTTCCGGCCGTCAGTGGAATTCACCTCTCAAAGAGTCCTACCCCTTACCTTAGATATGTCTTGCCCACACCCGGATTCCCGGGGAAAAACAGGACAGCCTTATCCGCTCCACCCGCACCACTCCTCCACTCCCGAAACTCTTTTGTTTCCAAAGCCCAATCTCCGATGCCGTCGAATCGCTCGGCGCGCACATCTTGATGTCTATTATTCGGCTGTAGTGGAGAGAGCCAAGTACTCCTAATATAAACATCCATAAGGGACTTAAATTGATTCGCGTCGAAAATAGATTTAAGTATTACGTCGCCGGGGTGGGAATTTCCGTCGCCCATGTTGACCAATATTTGCGCCATAATATTCTCTCGGAAATTTCGGGCAAAGTGGAAATACTAGAGCGACTTATACGGCGATGGGGGGAGCTTATGAACTTTCTGTGAGCAGAACTGAAGGAGGGAGTGGAAGTTAAGGCTTGTTGCGCGACAATCTCTGCCTAATCATGCCCATGCCAAGGAAATACAACGGCGGTGGAGGCTTTGAGAAAGTCTGGTTACTATCACTACTGTAACTTAGCTTTGCAGTACCCGAGTATGGATAACCAGAAAACACGACATTCCACTCCAGCATAGCTTAGTGCGCCGCAGTCCACGATATAATGCCCTACTGACATAAGCACAGTGCCCCAGGCTCATACTTTATTGTAGGATATCTATCCCCTGAACCGCCAGCAACTACCATTCACGTGATGTCACTACATCAGGTTCAGCCCAACTCCCTATACAAAATACATTTTCATCTCTGAGGTCATTTATCGACTCCTGTGCAGATAACCAAGCGATGCAGCCTCGTCCGATTAGGATATGTCACATGAATGGCAGTTGCTGGCAGTTCAGGGGATAAATGGCGTAATGGTCGAACGCTCGAACCAGAATCGGGCTAGCCAATAAGGTAGGCAAGAAGTACAGTAATTAGAAACTTTATTCGCTCGTCATCAAACTAACCAAAACATGAGTACTGTTACGGTTTTAATTTGGCTTTCTTAACTTATAGTTTTCTTGCTTATCTGCGAATAACTTAACGTAAATTACAGTGGTCCTGCTCGCCCATGACAACCAATGAAAAATTGCACAAAGAAATGGCATAGAAAAAAAAAGAACAGTAATTTAAAAAAATGCCATTTTTATCTGTATGATCCTTACTTAGTAAATCCACAAACTTAGAACCTCTCCTGAACCTCGCGGTTGGTGCTCCTATGACCAGCAATTGCAATGAACATCACAAGTTGTTGGTCAACTGAAGCCTTTTCTGTATCTTGAAGACCTGCATTGGTGATCTTTGCAAGGCCCTGTGATGTCACGGAAAGGGGAGTATCCTACATTACTTGCGTCAAATATGCTTAAGAATGGGTCTTGATTCCTATTCTCTGTTTTCCAGTTTTCCAAAAAAACTAATTCTGCCTATTTTTGCGACACCCATGTTTTCAGCTCATTGTTGTGTTTTCTGAGCTGCTCTCCGTGTCGGCGGGACGCCACACATTATACCAAAGTGAAGGTTTCTCACAAAACGCAATTTACAGGGTTATTGTTGAGCCTTTTCGTTGTGGCTAGACGCACCCTTAGAATGAGAGTCTGTTGTTCCATGTTTGTCTGGGGTCTTCCTTTCACGTTGCATTAAGAATGCCCATCCTTTGTGTGAGCATAAGCCAAGTATTTTCCTCAAATACTTGCATAAGAAACGAAATCCCTTGTGTCTACTAATTGCCACCTAGATCGCTCACACCCCTGTCAATTGTTCACTCTCTACCTCTCCGTACTGCGGTAGGGAGGGAGGGAGTAGAGTAGCGAAGATATCTGGGAAAGGTGGTAAGGGGAACTCAAGCCCTGTGCATCCTGTCGGCTGCTGGATTTTCGGAGGAGTAAGTAGTGATTTATATTTGTTGGTTTTGCTAATTATCTGGACGTTGGCGAGGTATGGACTTGGGGGCTAGTGCGTAACTAAATTTAGAATTGAATCACCGTAGAAGGTATAAGATACGGAATAGCGGTAGGTCATTGGAGTCCCTCCGTAGTGCTAAAGCGGCCTTCTGGGCGACCAGGTATCTGAGGTATGTACAGGTACAAGAATCTGCTTTAACGCATTTTCTATGGGCGGAACGTACAATACTAGAGAATCGCAGGACTAGAATAAGGGTAGTGATGAAGCTATGAGAGACTAATAGTACCCAACGTTTCTATAAATGAAGAAAGAGATAAGGAAACTTTAGACACATAGTACTAGATGAAGAAGAAAACCGCTGTGGTCATTTTTCGTGACTTGCTCTTGCACGTGGTTTCTTGTGTCCATGCTTAGGAAGGGTTTGCCCCCCCCCCCCCAACCCGATATGTATCGCCCGACTATGCGCGGGCGAGAAGATGGGAAAGAAAGAACAAAGCGGTGATGAGGAAACACACATCAATCGCGATCCTAAGGGGAACCGGTGGCGTTTGATCGATAGGTACTTGATCAGGGACAAAATATCTACGCTCCAAGAATAACTCTACAACTCGCTCATGCTCCCTTGAGGCAGCCCACAAAAGTGGTGTTCGGCCACTGGAATCTTCCGGGTCAGGGTTGACACCCTTTCGCCCCAAAAGGGTCTTTACTACCCCCTTGTGCCCGTTCCCTGCGGCCCACGAGAGCGGGGTTCGGCCACTGGAATCCGCCGGGTCAGGATCGACACCCTTTCGTTGCAAAAGTATCTTTACTACCCGCTCATGTCCGTTCCCTGCGGCCCACGAGAGTAATGTCCGGCCACTGGAATCCGCCGGGTTAGGGTTGACATCCTTTCGTTCTAGAAGTGTTTTTAATACTCTACCATGCCCGTTCCCAGCCGCCCACGAGAGAGGTGTTCGGCTATATTTGGTGTCTGTATGGTCGGGATTGACTTCCTTTCGTTCTAAAAGCATCCTTACTACCCCCTTATGCCCGTTCCCAGCCGCCCACGAGAGAGGTGTTCGGCTATATTTGGTGTCTGTATGGTCGGGATTGACTTCCTTTCGTTCTAAAAGCATCCTTACTACCCCCTTATGCCCGCTCTCGGCCGCCCACGAGAGTGGCGTTCGGCCATATTTGGTGTCTGCTTGGCTGGGGTTGACGTCATCTCGTTCTAAAAGTATCTTTACTACCCCCTCATGCCCGCTCTTAGCCGCCCACGAGAGTGGCGTTCGGCCATATTTGGTGTCTGCCAGGTCGGGATTAACGTCCTCTCGTTCTAAAAGCATCTTTACTACCCCCCCATGCCCGCTCTTAGCCGCCAACGAGAGTGGCATTCGGCCAGATTCGGTGTCTGCCTGGTCGGGATTGACGTCCACTCGTTCTAAAAGCATCTTTACTACCCCCTCATGCCCGTTCTCTGCTGCCCACGAGAGTGGCGTTTGGCCGTACATGGTGTCTGCCTGGTTGGGATTGACGTCCTCTCGTTCTAAAAGTATCTTTACTACCCCCTCATGCCCGCTCTCAGCAGCCCACGAGAGTGGCGTTTGGCCATATTCGGTGTCTGCATGGTCGGGATTGACGTCATCTCGTTCTAAAAGCATCTTTACTATCCCCTCATTCCCGCTCTTAGCAGCCCACGAGAGTGGCGTTTGGCCATATCTGATGTCCGCCTGGTTGGGATTGACGTCCTCTCGTGCTAAAAGCATCTTTACCACCCCCTCATGCCCGCTCTCGGCCGCCCACGAGAGTGGCGTTTGGCCATATTTGGTGTCTGCCAGGTCGGGATTTGCGTCCTCTCGTTCTAAAAGTATCTTTACTACCCCCTCATGCCCACTCTTAGCCGCCCACGAGAGTGGGGTTTGGCCATTTTCGGTGTCTGCCAGGTCGGGATTTACGTCCTCTCGTTCTAAAAGCATCTTTACCACCCCCTCATGCCCACTCTTAGCCGCCCACGAGAGTGGCGTTCGGCCATAGTCGGTGTCTGCCTGGTTGGGATTTACGTCCATTCGTTCCAGAAGCATCTTTACTACACCCTCATACCCGCCCTCAGCCGCCCACGAGAGTGGCGTTCGGCCATATTTAGTGTCTGCCTGGTCGGGATCCACGTCCTCTCGTTCTAAAAGGATCTTTATGACCTCCTTGTGCCCTTTGACAGCTGACCAGGTGAGAGCAGTCATCCCGATGTAATCGGCTGCATTAACATTGCATTCCTTCATCTCCAATACAGTAGAAACTATCTCAGTAATCCCGAGAAATGCTGCTCCGTGGAGCCCTGTAAATCCCACAGGTCCTCTCACTCCGCCTATATACTGAACCTTGTCTGTATCCTGATTATGGTGCAATAACAATAGCTGAGCAGATATGTGGTTATCAAATCTATCGAGAAGCCTCAGCGCAAGTGTTCTAACACCTTCCGTCATTCCCCGTCTTGCGTGCTCTCCCCAGTAAGAAGAGGCATATTCTAGAAGGGGTAGTGTCGAGGGAGCGGAGCGGAGAGTTGGCGAAAGATCCCGGACGGATCCGAAATTGAGATATGTCAAGCAAACCTCAGCAATCGTTGAGTGAGGGCTATGGAATAGGGTCGGATCACGAGAGAGATGCTCCCGAAGTGTAAAGTGCACTAGTCGGACTGTAGACGAAGATGCCTCGACCGTGACAAGGCCTAGACATGATGCTAGGAGTGTCCGTAACGTAGGAACGTTTTCTGGATCCAGATCTGTGGATCCTATCTCCACTCCCAAAGCATGACAGAGCTCCTCGGCTCGTAATGGCCGTTCCGAATACAACAGCCACATCAAGACCTTCATTCCGAGAACTGATTTATATCCCTTCTGCGCTTTCAGTCGCGTTAGAGTTGCTGTGTAGGCATCGATCAATCCATTACCTCGTGTCATCTCGGAAAGTTTCCTTCTTCTCTGACGAATTGTCACCTCGCTTAGAATAGCGTCCATGTTGAGCGAAACGAGGAGGAATCTACACACAATCGTTGGTAAATATACATCACTGATAGAGTGGAAATTCAAAATGGTCTTACGCACATATCAGACATCGTTGCTTGGATAGTCCCTACAATTTCCGCCTGCAGATCCTTGGTCATCGCTTCCGGCTCATCATCCCTGTCTAACCTCTTTTCCAGATAGTTTCGGATATCAACCGTGTTAGGGCTGATGGGTATCACAACTGCCTGAGTAAAATATCTTCGAACAGCTTCCCCGACATGAGGCCTCCCGGTGAGGAATATTCTCGTATTAGGGGACTCCCGAACAACGTTTCTCAGAGATTCGAGAAGCTCCAGCAGACCCTCCGGCAGATACTCATCCAAGGCATCAATACAGATGAAAACCTGGGGTAGCGATGCAATAGTAATCCTCAACAGTCTCAACTCCGCAAGTCGTGACCCTCCACTGCCATGTCTCTTTTGCGATTCCTTAAACGCCTCGCGGAGATGCTCAGGGATGTCCCCTTCGCCTACTAGCTGCTTTAGAATGGCACCAAGCGTGTTGGTGATTGTCTGCTCTTGCTGGGAAAGGAAGTCGCAGTAGAAGCCTGCGACCGCGATATCTCCCTTCCTTGCCTGATCGTAGAGGGTGTCAATCACCAAGGAACTAGAGGTTATGGCCGTCAGTGGAATTCACCTCTCAAAGAGTCCTACCCCCTACCTCAGATATGTCTTGCCCACTCCCGGATTCCCGGGGCAAAACAAGATAGCCTTATCCGCTCCACCCCCACTACTTCTCCACTCCCGAAACTCTTTTGTTTCCAAAGCCCAATCTCCGATGCCGTCGAATCGCTCGAAGCGCACGCCTTGATGTCTATTATTTGGCTCTAGCGGAGAGAGCCAGCGCCTAATATGGGCATCCTCATCAGAGATGGTCGTGTTAAAAGAAGATATTGTGCTACCGCAGCGCCCATATCTGTCTCCCATGTTGACCGATATTTGCGCCGTAATGTTATCTCCAAAAATTTGGGCAGGGTGAAAATAATAGAGCGACCTACACGGCGATGGAGGGAGCTTATGAACTTAATGAGTAGAGCTGTTAGGCACTCTCTTGCGAGTGCCCTGGTTGCGAGCAAGCGAGCAATCAGGGTTGTGACTCCGTCACAACCTTGGCACGGTTACTATGATAATATCATCGAGTTCCGCAAGTGAGCCGCACCAGGAATAAGCCTCAGCCACCCAAAATGTGGCTCACGTGAGTACAAGGGACAGGCATACAAGGGACAGGCATTTAGTCTTCGCACACTCCAAAGTGGCTTACCAGCAAAAAATCCTTAAAAACTGGGTAGGTCACAAAGTAGTGTGTGCGATCGCTAAATGCCGGCCCCTTGTACGACCCCTTAGATAATCTGATCTTCAACTCATTGTTGAATGAGCCGCGCGGCTTATTTGTGGAATTCTACGGTAGCCCCTCCTCACCCTAATTGATTTCTGTAGTTCCCATCCTTCCGTAGAATATCATCTTGAATGAGAGAGCATCTCGGGTTGTCCAAACACCCTTCTGGCAAAGTACTAATACTCGGGGCAGGGGTAAAGTACCGGTATTGAAACAAACTAGGGCCAAGATGGCCAATGCGGAATTCCCTTCATTCAGATCCCAAGATACCTAAGGAAAATAACCGCTCTTTTTTTTGTCCCTCGCATAGACATTTGGCCCTCTGTTTGTTCTAATACGAGTACTGTACTTTACCCCTGCCCCGAGTAAGGCGGCGTTTTTTTCTCTTTTTTTTCGTGGATCTACCCTCGCAATCTTTTAGACCTGCAAGTGGAGCGACGGCGACCACAACCAAACGAAACGCCAAGAGTTCTCACAGCGAAAGCGATCGCACAACTCAGGAGCGGAGGAGAGGTTCACTTCATTCAACACCAGACTCTCTCAACCTTACTACACACACCGGTAAGATGAATCGGAAAACTGGAGGAAGCGAGATCCAGTGGCAAACTTGTGGTAAATATAAAATATCTATATTTATTGGAGCTCTTCTATGTGATTCTGTTCATTTGAACTTACTAGAGGCTTCTTGAAGTCCTCCAGACCAATAATATGCAAGCATTTCCCTCTTGCCACTGGATCTCGCTTCCACCAGTTTTCCGATTCATCCTACCGGTATGTGTACATCGACCAACTGACGGTAAATATAGGAGTATATACCAACCACAACAGAGTCTTATCCTTCCATGGACCACCACACATGTCCATGCTCTCCCGTTAATGTCCCTCCTTCTGCGTACTCATGCTGACAAGGGAGAGCCAGACTCCCACTGTTCATACCCTTCGAGCATATAGCCTTCATGCGTTCGACTCTTTCACCCTTTCCTTACTGCTTTCCTGAGGGGTGCGCTGATCCAAAACTCAAGCGCATTCCTGCAGCTGAAATACTTTCCCGAAAGCCAAAGCACTTCCAAAGCCAACGCGCGTTCCCGAAGCCACAAACAAGCGCGTTCCCAGAATCTATCCGAACAACAAAGCGACTATCATGAGAGCATACCGAGTAGCATCTCATGACTTACAATAACCCAGACGTCCTAGGACAATTCTCTCTTATTCTAGTCGGGAGTGTTGAAGGTTGGGAGGCATGAGTTTTGGCATTGTAGATATTTTAATGGGATTAAGGATGGTTTTCCGATTTTTGTTGGCACGCCCGGGGAGGCTACGGGTGGATGTGGACAGAGCTTTGATGGGTTTGAATGGGCGTGAAATCGCGCGGGAGCGGGGGGGGGGCTTATGCCAGTTTATGGGGCCCGGTGAACTGTGCTTTCCTCTTTCCTATATCTCTTCCCCTTCTTTCGCTTTCGATTGGTTTTGGTGTCTCGTTTGGGTATTACTGTACAACTTCCCGCTGTATCGTTAGACGGCTCATCCTCCTCTCTTCCCTTTTGTAAAGACTATTGCTTAGAATGAGAATCTGTTGTTGTTCCGGGTTTACCAGGGGTCTTTTATTCACGTTACATTAAAGATGCTCATTGTTTCTGTAAGTTAAGCTAAGTAGTCTTCGCAAATACTTGCATAAGAAATAAAATCACTTGTGTCTCCTAATTGCCACCTGGATCGCTTGCGCCCCGGCCCATTGTTCACCCTCTGCCTCTCCATACTGCGGTAGGGAGGGAGGGAGTAGAGTAGCGAAGATGATAGCTGGGAAAGATGGCAAAGGGAACTCAAGCTCTGCATCCTACTAGCTGCTGGATTTCCGGGGGAGTAGGTGGTAATTCATATCTGTTAGGTTTGCTAATTATCCGGACGTTGGCGAGGATTTGGGTGGGCTGATAAAGCGTTGTGGAGAGTGAAGGTTAAAGGAAGGTATGGACTTGGAGGCTAAAGGGTAACTAAAATACTATCTCCGTAGAAGGTGAGGGATGCGGAATAGCGATAGGTAATTGAAGTCCCTCCGTAGTTGTGGAACGGCCTTCTGGGCTGTCAGGTATCTAGGGTATGTACAGGAATCTGCTTTAACACATTTTCCACAGGCGGAATATATAATACTGGGGAATCGCAGGACAAGAATAAGAGTAGTGATGAAGCTATGGGAGATGCTAATAGTACTTGATGTTTTTACAACTAGAAAAGAGAGAAAGGGAGATAAGGAAACATTAGATCCTTAGTAGTAGATGATGAAGGAAACTCTGGTCGTTTTCGGTGACTCGCTCTTGCGCGCGGTTGCTTCTATCTGGACTTAGGAAGGTTTTGCCCCCGATATATACCACCTAGCTATGCGCTGGTGAGAAGGTGGGAAAGAAAGAACAAGGCGGCGATGAGGAAGCACACATCGATCGCTATCCTAAGGGAGGCTGGCGGTACTTGATCAGGGACAAAATATCTGCGCTCCAAGAATAACTCCACAACTCGCTCATGCTCCATTGAGGCGGCCCACAAAAGTGGTGTTCGGCCACTGGAATCGGCCAGGTCAGGTTTGACATCCTCTCGCCCCAATAGTGCCTTTACTGCTCCCTCACACCCAATCTCAGCTACCCACGAAAGTGGCGTTCGGCCATTGGGATCCACCGGGTTAGGATTGGTATCCTTCCGCTCCAACAGCGCCTTCACTGCTCCCTCGCACCCAATCTTGGCTACCCACAAGAGTGGTGTTCGGCCACCGGAATCCACTAGGTTGGGGTTGACATCCTTTCGCTCCAATAGAGCCTTCACTGCTCCCTCGCACCCAATCTCGGCCGCCCACAAAAGTGGTGTTCGGCCATCAGAACCTACCGGGTCCGGATTGGTATCCTTTCGCTCCAATAGCGCCTTCACTGCTCCCTCACACCCGATCTCGGCCGTCCACAAGAGTGGTGTTCTGCCACTGGAATCCACTGGGTTGGGGTTGACATCCTTTCGCTCCAATAGCGCCTTCACTACTCCCTCACACCCAATCTTAGCTGCCCACATGAGTGGTGTTCGGCCATCAAAATCAGCCGGGTCTGGATTGATATCCTTTCGCTCCAACAGCGCCTTTACTGCTCCCTCACACCCAATCCCAGCTACCCATGAAAGTGGCGTTCGGCCACTAGAATCCACTGGGTTGGGGTTGACATCCTTTCGCTCCAATAGTGCCTTCACTGCTCCCTCACACCCAATCTCGGCCGCCCACAAGAGTGGTGTTCGGCCATCACAATCAAGCGAGTCAGGATTGATATCTTTTCGCTCCAATAGAGCCTTCACTGCTCCCTCACACCCAATCCCAGCTACCCACGAAAGTGGCGTTCGGCCACTAGAATCCACCGGGTTAGGATTGGTATCCTTCCGCTCCAACAGCGCCTTTACTGCTCCCTCACACCCGATCTCGGCCGCCCACAAGAGTGGTGTTCGGCCACTAGAATCTACTGGGTTGGGGCTGACATCCTTTCGCTCCAATAGCGTCTTCACTGCTCCCTCACACCCAATCCTAGCCGCCCACGAGAGCGGCGTTCGGCCACTGGAATCCGCCGGGTCAGGATGGACATCCTTTCGTTCTAGGAGGGTCGTTACTATCCCCCCGTGCCCGCTCTCAGCTGCCCACGAGAGCGGCGTTCGGCCACTTGAATCTGCCGGGTCAGGATCAACATCCTTTCTTTCCAAAAGGGTCTTTACTATGACTTTATGTCCGCTCCCTGCGGCCCACGAGAGCGGTGTCCGGCCACTGGAATCCACCGGGTCAGGGTTGACATCCTCTCGTTCTAAAAGCATCTTTACTACCCCCTCATGACCTCTCTTAGCAGCCCACGAGAGTGGTGTGCGGCCATATTTGGCATCTGCATGGTCGGGATTGACGTCCACTCGCCCTAAAAGCATCTTTGCTACCTCTTCATGCCCGCTCTCAGACGCCCACGAGAGTGGCGTTCGGCCATATTCGGTGTCAGCATGGTCGGGATTGACGTCCTCTCGTTCTAAAAGCATCTTTACTACCCCCCAATGCCCGCTCTTAGCAGCCCACGAGAGTGGTGCGCGGCCATATTTGGCATCTGCATGGTTGGGATTGACGTCCACTCGTTGTAAAAGCATCTTCACTACCTCTTCATGCCCACTCTCAGACGCCCACGAGAGTGGCGTTCGGCCATATTCGGTGTCAGCATGGTCGGGATTGACGTCCTCTCGGTCTAAAAGCATCTTTACTACCCCCCAATGCCCGCTCTTAGCAGCCCACGAGAGTGGTGCGCGGCCATATTTGGCATCTGCATGGTTGGGATTGACGTCCACTCGTTGTAAAAGCATCTTCACTACCCCCCAATGCCCGCTCTTAGCAGCCCACGAGAGTGGTGTGCGACCATATTTGGCATCTGCATGGTCGGGATTGACGTCCACTCGCCCTAAAAGCATCTTTGCTACCTCTTCATGCCCACTCTCAGACGCCCACGAGAGTGGCGTTCGGCCATATTCGGTGTCAGCATGGTCGGGATTGACGTCCTCTCGTTCTAAAAGCATCTTTACTACCCCCCAATGCCCGCTCTTAGCAGCCCACGAGAGTGGTGCGCGGCCATATTTGGCATCTGCATGGTTGGGATTGACGTCCACTCGTTGTAAAAGCATCTTCACTACCTCTTCATGCCCACTCTCAGACGCCCACGAGAGTGGCGTTCGGCCATATTCGGTGTCAGCATGGTCGGGATTGACGTCCTCTCGTTCTAAAAGCATCCTTACTACCTCTTCATGCCCGCTCTTAGACGCCCACGAGAGTGGCGTTCGGCCATATTCGGTGTCAACATGGTCGGGATTGACGTCCTCTCGTTCTAAAAGCATCTTTACTACCCCCTCATGCCCACTCTCAGACGCCCACGAGAGTGGCGTTCGGCCATATTCGGCGTCTTTATGGTCGGGATTGACCTCCTCTCGTTCTAAAAGCATCTTTACTACCGCCCCGTTCCCGCTCTTAGCAGCCCACGACAGTGGCGTTCGGTCATATTCGGTGTCTGCCTGGTCGGGATTGACGTCCTCTCGTTCTAAAAGTATCTTTGCTACCACCTCATGCCCCCTGGCAGATGACCAGGTGAGAGCCGTCATCCCGATGCAATCGTCTGCATTGACATCCCATTCCCTCATCTCCAATACAGGAGAAACTATCTCAGTAATCCCGAGAAATGCTGCTCCGTGGAGCCCTGTAAATCCCACAGGTCCTCCCGCCCCATTAACATACCGGGCCCTGCCTGGGTCCTGATTATGGTACAATAACAGTAGCTGAGCAGATATATGTTCATCGAATCTATCGAGAAGCCTCAGAGCAAGTGTTTTGATATTTTCCGTCATTCCCCGCCTTGCGTGCCCTCCCCAGTAAACGGAAGCATATTCCAGAAGGGGCATTGTTGCGGGGGCTCGGTGAAGAGTTGGCAAAAGATCCCGAACGGATCCGAAATTGAGATATGTCAAGCAAACCTCGGCAATCGTTGAGTGAGGGTTATAGAATAGGGTCGGATCACGAGAGAGATGCTCCTGGAGTGTAAAGTGCACTAGTCGGAGTGTGGACGAAGAGGCCTCGGCCGTGACAAGGCCTAGGCAAGATTCTACGAGTGTCCGTAACGCGGGAATGTTTTCTAGATCTAAATCTGTAGATCCTATCTCCACTCCCAAGGCATGACAGAGCTCCTCGGCTCGTAATGGTCGTTCCGAATACAGCAGCCACATCAAGACCTTCATCCCGAGTACTGATTTATATCCCTTCTGCGCTTTCAGTCGCGTTAGAGTTGCTGTATAGGCATCACTCAGGCCGTTCCCCTGTGTCATCTCCTCGAGTTTCTTTATTCTCTGGCGAGTTGTCATCTCGTCTAGAATAGCGTCCATGTTGAGCGAAACGAGGAGGAATCTACACACAATCGTTGGCAAATATACATCACTGATAGAGTGGGAATGCAAAATGGTCTTACGCACACATCAGACATCTTTTCTTGGATAACCCCCACAATATCGGCCCGTAGATCCATGGTCATCGCTTCCGGCTCAGCATCCCTGTCTAACCTCTTTTCCAGATAATTTCGGATATCATGCGGGTTGGGGCTGACGGGCACCACAACTGCCTGGGTAAAATATCTTCGAACATCTCCCCCGACATGGGGCCTCCCGGTGAGGAATATTCTTGTATTAGGGGACTCCCGAACAACGTCCCTCAGAGATTCGAGAAGCTCCGGCAGGTGCCTCGGTAAACACTCGTCCAAGGCATCAATACAGATGAAGGTCTGAGGTAGCGATGCAATAGCAATCCTCAACAGTCCCATCAAGTCCGCAAGTCGTAGCCCTCTACCGCCAGTCTCCCTTTTCGATTTTTTAAACGCCTCGCGGAGATGCTCAGGGATGTCTCCTTCGCCTACTAGCTGCTTTAGGATGGCACCAAGCATGTTGGTGATCGTCTGCTCTTGCTGGGAAAGGAAGTCGCAGTAGAAGCCTGCGACCGCGATACCTTCCTTCCCTGCCTCATCGCGTAGGGCGTCAATCACTAAGGAGCTAGAATTTCTGGCCGTCAGTGGAATTCGCCTTCTCAAAGAATTCTGCCCCTTGCCTCAAATATGTCTTGCCCACTCCCGCGCTCCCGGAGCAAAACAAGATAGCATTATCCGCTCCACCCCCACTACTCCTCCACTCCCGAAACTCTTTTGTTTCCAATACCCAATCTCCGATGCCGTCGAATCGCTCGGCGCGCACGCCTTGATGTCTATTATTTGGCTCTAGCGGAGAGAGCCAACGCCTAATATGCGCATCCTCAGCGGACTTATGGATGCTCTTGTTAAAACTACCTATTGTGTTGCCAGAGTGCACATTTCTGTCGCCCATGTTGACCGATATTTGCGCCGTAACGTTCTCCAAAAATCTGGGCAAAGTGGAAATACTGGAGCGACCTATACGGGGATGGAGGGAGCTTGTTAACCTTGTGCGAATAGAGCTGAAGAAAAGCGGGGAAGATGAGGCTTGTTGCGGGACAATCTCTGCCGAATCATCCTCATGCCAAGGAAATACAACCAGCGCAGAGCTACGTTTGGGAGGCCGTGAATCTGCATGTTTCATCGGTCCATTACTTGTACTGCAGATACCGTAAAAATTAGGAAGAGACAGAACACGCTAGCAAGGGTAAGAAAGGGCCGCTGGAAGAGAAATTGCTTCAAGGGGTAATAATATTTTCCAGGATCGCCAACCCAAGCCCACAGAATTTCGTTCCTTTCGGCAGTTTAGTTTCCTCTCTCGTAAAGGGTCTCTCGATTTGCCACACCTTTTTTACCCTTGCTAGCGTATTCTGTGTCTGCCCAATTTTTACGCTTCTATCCAATCAGCTTCATCCCAAGGAAACATCAAATCAACAGAGTTTTTTTTTACCATCGATTCTACTGCCCGGATTTACTCGGGTAATCCGCTATCTCCGCCCAGCATGTACGAGTATCATACGAGTAGTCTCCGTATTTAGACATACGGGTATTGATATCTTTCTAACACGGGACAGCCTAAGGCCTGTGGTCGTGTTGGTTCTTATTAACTGGTAGTCGCAATTCTGTTCGCTTGTCAAACTAAGCCTTGTCCTCTGCAAAAACATCTCCCCTGACACTTGTAAATACCGTGCGGTACTTGCACAGTGGTGCCACGCGGATCCCTCCATTCCCCACCTGCCCCACCGTACCTAGTTCACACCCCTAGCCTCAGCGCTGCCTCTGGCATTTCTAATCGTTCGCGCCTATTTACGATACGGTAGCCTATGATGCCTCAACGCTAAACCCCAATTCTGCCCTCGTGTCCTCTATATCATACGGCATTCTTCGAACACCAGCCGAGTCGCGCTTCTTCAGCCCTGCCCTAGGCATTCCAACAACCCCGACCCCATAGAATACTGATAGCCATCTCTGTAGCACTCTCGGCTCAACCAACTCTTCGCACAGAATATCATGGATCCCCCCGCACACACATACTCGGCCAAGGTTGGCAACAACAACTCCGGCAGCGGCAACATATTGGATTCTTTCAACAGCAACAACACATTTATCGTCAACCCGGCTGATGAGGAGTCGGAGCTTCTGCGGTGGCTTTCGCCGCTAGAGTCTCAAGATAAACATCAAGACGTGCGTGCTGACAGATTTGATGGTATTGGGGATTGGCTTTTGCACACAAACGAGTTTCAGGAGTGGAGGGATGGTGAGGCTGGAGCTGGCGGGGCTGTCTTGTTTTGCTCCGGGAAACCGGGAGTGGGGAAGACATATCTAAGGTGAGTTGGGAGACTCATTGAAGTGAATATCCCTGACGACCAGCATTATTAGTTCCCTGGTTATCGACAGCCTGGATGAACAGGCGAGCAGGGAGGGTAGCGCTGTCGTGATTCTATATTGTGACTACCAGGAGCAGCACAAACAAACAACCACAAATATGATAGGATCCATCTTGAAGCAGCTGGTAGTTAAAGACGGCATTCCGGGATCTGTACGGGAGGAGCTCACGAAGGCGAAAAATGGGTGTGGCGTTCGGGGGCTGCGCCTTCTGGATCTTGTGGAAATTCTGAAGGAATCAATTGCTCCATTACACCAAGTTTTTTTCTGCATTGATGCACTTGACGAATTTGTGTCGGAGAAACTCCCTGAGCTTCTCCTATCGCTGAGCGATATCGTTCAAGAGCTACCGAACGTGCACATGTTCCTTACTGGGAGGCCCTATGTCGAAACCCAAATCTCAAAACATTTCGCTAGGGTGGTGACAATCCCGATTAGTCCTAACCAAGATGAGATTGGGCAATACCTACGGGAAAAGTTCAAGAAGGACGCGGAGACCGACGAGATGGACGATGCCCTACGGACGGATATTATGGGAACTATCCGCAGTAGTCTATCCGAATCGTTCGTTAAAATATCAACACTTCACCCTTCATTCGCGATCATATATTTGCTAACGGTCATGCGCAGATTCCTCCTTGTTTCGCTCAGCATCGATGCTATTCTAAAAGAGGAGACTATCTCCAGGAGAAGAGAAAAGCTGAAACGGATGTCAAAAGGCAATGGTTTGGAAGATGTCTACGCAGAAACCCTAAAACGAATGAACGCACAGAAAGGTCTGAGGCAAGAATTCGCAATAAAAGCCCTGATGTGGGTAGCGCATTCGGAGCGACCATTACGAGCGATCGAGCTACAGCAAGCGTTAGAGGTAGAGATAGGATCTACAGAGCTTAATCCTGGTGGCGGCCCTACCATAAAGACGCTCCTAGGGTGGTCTCTCGGGCTCATAACTCTTGAGAAATCCTCAGACACCGTCCGGCTTGTCCATTTTACTCTACAAGACCATCTATCCAAGAATCTAGCCCTCTTCGGAAGCCCCCACTCCACGATTGCGGAGATTTGCTTAACGTACCTCAATTCCCAGTCTATCCGGAAGCTTCCGCCATCGTCGAACGACCCTACCGAGCCAGAAACCTCACTTCTAAATTACGCTTCTTGTTACTGGGAAAGGCACGCAAGGAGGGGGATAACGCCAGATATAAAGCGACTTATTCTGGGACTACTAGATGGATTCGGCGAGCATATATCCTCGAGGATAATCTTGATATATGGGGACTACCCTATAAAATTGTGGTCGTGGTCTTCTGATTCGGAATGGGATAGGTTTAGGGGATTTACGTGTGTCCATTGGACAGCATCACTCGGAATGTTGGAAATGACGAGTGCTTTATTGGAGATGAAGGGATGGGATTTGAATGTGGCTGATGGAACGGGCAGCACGGCAATTGCATGGGCAGCTCGAGGGGGGTATACGGATATCCTGAAGATACTTTTAAGCCAAAATAATACCAATCCCAACACCGCAGATAAAGATGGCCGAACACTCTTCTCATGGGCTGCCTGGCTGGGGGACAGGGAAGTAGTCAATAACCTACTAGAACGGAAGGATATCAACCTTGATCCTGTACACTCCGATGGCCGGACGCCACTCTTGTGGGCCGCCTCCAGGGGACATGAAGAGGTGGTGAAGCTAATCCTAAAACACAAGGATGCGGCTTTTGGCCTGACACCTAACGTTGGAATACCAGCGGTCTTCTTAGTCGCGCCGTCGGTGCTGCCCCAATCCCACCCCAGGCGGAATCGCTCCTTTTGGTTTTTACAGCCCAAGCTTGCCGCCCCCACCTCCGACACTGGGTTAGTCACCCAGATCCTGGTTGATTGCTTGATTATCTCGGCTTCGCTCTGTCTTTTGGTTTTTCTTAGTTGGGTCATTCCTTCGTCGAAACTTTTGCTACCATTTCATTGACCATCGCTGAGGGAGTTGGTGTAGATGAATCTTGATGGGTTTGGGTACACCTACGCAGGGAGCGGGCTGTTAGTAAGGATGGCTGTCTGGGCACCGGCAGAGGATAGTAGAAAATGCTTGGGCATGACGGTGTGATGGATGGGAAACTTTAAGGGACCGGCGGGAGTGTTAGATTTGCTCTTCTCATTTGATTTTTTTCCTCTTCTCTTTTTTGAAATTAGGGATTTTTGTGGATGTTCTTCGCGCACTTTCTTTCGTTTTGCCATTGTTAGACTTGCATGGGAAAGCATATACACTTGTTACAAACAGGGGGTGTACCTTGGGTTGCATATGTTCTGAAGCTGTTTATTTCTACATTTTCCAAACATGTAGCTTAGTTTAAGTATCAGGTTACACGCAACAACCAAAATTATTGGTTTCTCTCTTCCGATTGGATCATTTCACTTCATTCACAATTGCCCACTCCACATGATTTTGGGCATAGGGGTGGGTGGGAGGGATGAGCGATAGGAGCCGGTTACTAATTTATGGAGAATAGTCTGTGATATTAGGTCCGCTCTCTTTTCGCCTCACTTGCGGCCTCACGGTGGGTCAGGCGTGATCGATGTGCAAACAGCCGCCCTAGACACAGTACCTACAGACCTCTTTGCGCTATAGCCCCCCGCCAAAGGAAGAAGCACCCCATAATGCCTTATCCGGATGTCCTCCCACGACCAGACCTTTCATACATACCGATTCTATCATATTTATCACTAGCGTTCGCAAGCGGTCAGTCAAGACTGCGGATATCGGCAAGCTTCCGGGTAATCGAGCACGATCGCACCTTTTCCAAATATTCCAGGACCTGCCAACACTGATATGGAATGCGTACGCCTGACTGAATGCGACTTCAAATATCGACAAAAGACAATTGTAGACCCCAACTTCTTCATAGGCTAATTGAGACATAGTGGGAGAGATCCAAATTGACATCACCGACAATGGCCCGGAGTTCCCAAGCATGGCCCTATATCTACTTGCAAATCTTACTGTGTCTTGAAGGGCAATGTGGTGGAGAAGAGGCCATTCTCAAAAAGGGTATGAGGTGATCGGGTAGTGGCCAGAGGGTAGTGGCGTAGTGATAAGTAATTTATCTCCATGTTGCGAGAATAGTGAGTGATAGGTATAGTAACTACCAGGTATCCAAGCTACTCGGAGCACGCTAAAAATAGTACTGTATCCGGAGATGGAACGAGCGGAAGGCGTCTTTAGATATTGCATGGATGTAAGAGAAAATCTGGAGATATCTTGGGGCGTATTCGAAAACACTTGCAGGCATCTTGAGGTATCCTGGAGAGCTTCAGATGTCAGCAGATACAGTAGTTGTAAGCATCTGGCGGCGCCCTGTAACGGAGTATTGATTAATCAAATAGCGCTACCGAAAGCCTACTAGCGCTACCAGCTATGAAGCTCCCAGGTATCCCCAAGCCTCCTCCAGCTAGATCGTATATCAGCAGGCTATCTACAGGCTCGGCCCCCTGCCAACCCCACATATTGCTAAAATATCCTCCCGGTTAACCAACACTCTGGACCCGGCACCGTAGGTCAAACTACACTGACATACCCCGTCAACAGTCGCTAATGACGCTAGATGCCAGTTCCATAGTCCATAAACTGCGATTGAGCTGGCTAGGGAAAATCTCACCGTTGGGGAAGCGTGCCGCAGCGTCTAGGCTAGCGGGAACGGATGAGTACCAACATGACAGGAGCCATCTCAAAGCAGACGGCGGTCGAAGGCAACGAAATTTCCGGGATCGGTACGGGAGGTGTTTCTGAAAGCGAAAAATAAGCGTGACAGTGGATGTCTACGACCCCCCGGATCTCGTGGTAATGCCGAAGTAGGCGAACGCTTCACTACCCCGGGTTTTCATCCGCGTCAATGCTCTTGCCAAATTTATCCCGAACGATCCCCGCTCCCGAAACTCGCTCCTTTCCAACAGTCAATCCCGACACCGCGAAACCAGTTAAAATGCGCACGTCATAATGTCTGTTATTTGGCTCTAGTGGGGAGGGTCAACGCATAATCTGACCATCCTCGTCGGATAGATGGACGGTCTTGTTGAAGCTCCCCGTTGCCCTGTCGCAGTTGACATTGTTGGCGCCGGATGTGATGGATTGTGTATTTGTGGTCTGGGCCATGGTACTCTGTCCGAAACGTTGGTTGTGCCTAGAAAATGGTAGTGAACTACCGGTATTGGGGGTTAATGGGGGACTTTACAGAGCTTTTCTGTGGGCGAACTTGAAGAAAAGGGGCGATGTGGCTTCCCCTGTGGCAATCACTACCCAATCATATTCATGCCAAGGAAATAGCATCACATTAGAGCCTCAGTGCTTCGCAGAGGGTGGATCATCGCTGCCTCCATGTCACGTGGTTGTTAGTATCCTAACCCTGAGGCTCCTTAGGCTCGGCAATTGATGCTAAATTCTTATCGTGCCCCTCGGATAGCGTCTTGCCCGGTATTTGGTGCTCGAAAAAAGAAACTGTCAAGGTTAGGGTTACAAATCACTGGCAATTAATCCCTGTTCGTCGCCCGCCCAGCCCCGTCGTGGGTACGGTGAAGACTGCTTGAGTACCTCAGCGCTAAACCACTATTCTGCTCTCGTGCTCTTTACAAGACTTTCTTCGGACTCGTTGCGCAAAGGGCCTCTACTCTGGCATGTCTATGACTGGAAGGTGATTGTGACGCAACGAATCGAGTCGCCTCGCGCGTCTTTAGCTCTGTCCGAGGCATTCCCGTCACCACTCTGGCACATACGGTACCAACCCCGTACGATACCCGCACGGTAGTCCTCTACCTAGCGCTCTAGGTTCAACGGCACTTTCTATAGAATATCATGGATCGCCCCGCACACATACATTCGGCCAATTTTGGCGACCACAACACCGACAGCCGCAACATATTGAATAGCTTCAACACATATACCGTACCGGTATCGTCGATCCAGCCAAGGAGAAGTCGGAACTTCTGCAATGGCTGTCACCACTAGAACCTCGAAACAGACATCCGGAAGTGCGTGCCCGCCGGCGCCCCAGCGTCGGCAACTGGCTCTTGGAAACTGACGAGTTTCAGGAGTGGAGAGGTGGGGACAGGCCGACGGATAAAGCCATTTACTTTTGTTCCGGAGCCGGGAGTGGGGAAGACATATCTAAGGTAAGTGGTGAGACTCTACGAGTCAAACGGATGTCCCTAATGATTAGCTACACTAGTTCCCTGGTGATCGACAGCCTGGATGAGCAGGCAAGCAGGGGGGGTGGCGCTGTCGTGATTTTGTATTGCGACCATCATGAGCAGCACGACCAGACAACTTCCAATATCATAGGAGCCATCTTGAAGCAGCTGGTAGTCAAAGATGACCGTATTCTAGGATCTGTGCGGGAGGCGTTCCTGAAGACGAAAAATGTGTGTGGCGGTCCAGAGCTGTGCCTTTCGGATCTTGTGAGAATGCTAAAGAAGTCAATAGTTCACTTATACCGAGTCTTTATCTGCGTTGACGCGCTTGACGAACTTAGGTCGAAGGAGCTCCCGGAGCTTCTTGTATCGCTGAGGGGTATTGTTCAAGAGCTACCAAACGTGCGCGTGTTCCTTACTGGGAGACCCTATGTCGAAGCCCAAATTACAAGGCATCTCACTAGGGCGGTTACGATCCCAATTAGTCCTAAACCACACGATATCGAGAGCTACCTGAAGAAGAAGTTAGAGATGGACACAGAGCCATATGCGATGGACGATGGTTTGCGGTCAAATATTATAAACACTATCCATGGCAAGCTATCCAAATCGTTCGTTGGAATATCGATACTCCACTATGCATGCGTGACCGTACATTTGCTAACAATCACGCGCAGATTCCTCCTCGTTTCGCTCATCATCGATGCTATTCTGGAAGAGGTGACTGTCTCTGATAGAAGGAAAAGGCTGAACCAGATGTCAAAAGGCAACGGGTTGGGAGATGTCTACACGAAGACTCTGGAACGAATGAAAGCGCAGAAAGGTCGGAAACCCACGTTCGGAATAAATGCCCTGATGTGGGTAGAATATTCGGAGCGACCGCTACAAGCGCCCGAGCTATGCCATGCGTTAGGGGTAGAGATAGGATCTCAATATTTAGATCCTGGAAGCATTCCTTCGATAGAGACACTCCTATGGTGCTCTATCGGGCTCATAACGCTTGAAAAAGCCTCGAACACCGTCCGGCTTGTCCACTTCACTCTGCGGGGTCACTTGTCCAATACTCCAACCTTGTTCGAACGTCCCCGCTCCACGATCGCGGAGATTTGCTTAACGTATCTCAATTCCAAGTCTGTCAGGGAACTTCCGTCGTCTTCCGTCTCTGCCATACGAACGTTCCCGCTTTTAAATTACGCTTCTTGTCATTGGGAAAAGCACGCGAGAGGGGAGATGACGCAAAATGTGGAAGAGCTTGCCCTGAGGCTTCTGGATGGATTTGGTCAGCATATATCCTCGAGGATACTCTTGATATATGGGGATTGCCCTATGAAATTGTGGACGTCATCTCCTGATCTGGAACAAGATTGGTTTAGGGGATTTACGTGTATCCATTGGACAGCATCCCTTGGGATGTTGGAAATGACTAGTGCTCTATTAGAGATGAAGGAATGGGATTTGAATGTGGACGATGCAACCGGCAACACAGCAATTGCATGGGCAGCCCGAGGGGGGCATACGGATATCCTAAAGGAGCTATTAGAACAAAAGGATGCCGATCCCAACATTGCAGATAAAGATGGCCGAACATCCCTCTCGTGGGCCGCCTGGCAGGGGGAGAAGGGAGTGGTCAATATTCTGCTAGAACGGAAGGATATCAACCTTGGCCCTGTACACCGCGATGGCCGAACACCACTCTTGTGGGCAGTCTCCATGGGGAATGAAGAGGCGGTGAAGTTAATCCTGGAACGCAGGAACGCGGATTGTAGCTCGGTAGCTAGCGGTAGAACACCAGCGACCCCCCCAACCAAGCCTGGTGCTCCTGCCTTCAACACTCCATTAGTCACCCAGATACTGATTGATCGGTCATTTCCATTTCACTTTGTATTTTAGTTTTTCTCAATTGGGTCGTTCCTTCATCGAAAGATTTATTATCATTTCGTTAGTAACCACCGTTGAGGGAGTAGGTGTAGATTAATCTTAATGGATCTAAGCATAGCCACACACGGGGAATGGATTATTGATGCGAGAAAGTATTTACAGGTGGAACGTGCACAACAACGACGGCTATTCGGGTATCATCGTAGGATAATGGAAGATGCCCAGGCAGGGCCACCGCGATAAACGGGAAGTTTTAGGGGATGGGGGTGTAGCTTTGTGCTTTAATTTTTATTTTGTCTTTTCTCCCCTTCTCTTTTTTTAAAAGGGGATTTTGGTGAATAATCTCTATACTTACTTTCCGTTCTTGTATATTAGAATTTCATTGGAAGCCACAGACTCTTCTAGCAAATACCAAATAGACTTTAGGTTGCATAGGTTTTTATGCTGTTTGCTTCGCAACTCTCCTAGCATCGATCTTGTTTCGGGAATGAATGGACGAACTTTTGCGCAATGACCCCAAGCGCCACGGGAGCCCTGTAGGTAGGTAGGTACCCTTAATTCCGTCCAGGGACAGCATTTGCGTAAGAGACAGCATCTGCATGAATATAAGAAGCGCTATACTTGCGCCTTCAATATGTGCCACTCAGATTTCTACAATCTCTGCTAGTTGCTCTCCCTGTGCCTCTTCGTACTCAGAAAAAGGCACACGGAGTGCAATGGGGGGGGGGATGACCGCTAAGAATGGCAGAAAGAGGAACTCACATTCCGTGCATCCTGCCGGTTGCTGAATACCCGAAGGGGCAGATTGTAATTGATATTTGTTAATCTTGCTAATTGAGCGGACATTAACAAGGCTCTGGGCTGGCAATTAAGGGGTTGTGGAGACTGAAGATTAAAGAGAGGCATGGGATTGGTGGGTGAATGGATAACTAGAATACCATCTCTATACAGGGTATCGTTAGAGTTGACGGAGGTGGATGCGAGAGCTGCCGCAAGTATAATAGAGAGTGTTATAGTTGCTCATTGAAGCTAACAGAATGTGTTTGGCGATCGCATTTGTTCTGGAGTTGGAATGATTGACGAAGACTGTTCTATAGCTATGTTTTTCCTTTATTGTTACGGGGATGCGCGGTAAAATGGGGACATACATGGAAGGAAATTGGTAGGTGTGTGGGAAGGGATGGAGCGATCAAGACGATTTCGTTATATTTCATCCAAACTCAGGCTTTGTCCAGTTGGAAGTGATGACAAGCGAATCAAGTTTCTAATTATACCTGTCTAATAGTCTGGCCCTATTCTAGTTCGAGCGTTCGACCGACGTGCCATTAGTCATTCCCCGACCATCACAGGATACGGAGGGACAACAGGTAAATGAAGTCTATCGGGAGTGCTTGCACGGCTTTCTGGGCTACCGGGTCTCGGGGTACTCATATAGGATCTACTTCGACACATTTTCTACAGGGAAACATACATACTTGGAAAAGCGGAGAACTAGGATAAGAGTATTGATAAGGTTATGATGGATGCTAGTTGTACTTGATATTCTTACAAACAAAAGCGAGAGAAAGAGGGAAAAATGAAACACTAGACCCTTAATACTGAATGACGAAGAAAACCCATTTGTTCCTTTTTGGAGACTTGTGCTTGCATATGGTTGCTTACATCCGGACTCGGGGGAGGGGGGGGGGTTTGCCCCCACAAGCTCCACAGGTATCAGCCAGCTATGCAATGGTGAGAAGGTAGGAGAGAAAGTATAGAGCAGTAATGAGGAAACACAGATTGATCGCTATCCTAAGGGAAGATGATGGTAATTCGTTGGTATGTGCTTGATTAGGGACAAAACATTGGTGCTCTAGGAGCAACTGCGCAACTCGCTCATCCTTCCTTGAGGTAGCCCACAAAAGTGGTGTTCGGCCACTGGAATCCGCTAGGTTAGGGGTGATATCCTTGCGTTCCAAAAACACCTTTACTACCCCCTCATGTCCGTTCCCAGCGGCCCACGAGAGCGGCGTTCAGCCACTGGAATCCACCGCGTTAAGATCGACGTCCTCTTGTTCCAAGACACTCTTTACTATCCCCTCATGTCCGTTCCCAGCCGCCCACGAGAGTGGCGTCCGGCCATATTTGGTGTCCGCCCGATTGGGACCGACGTCCCCCCGCCCCAAAAGAGTCTTTACTACCCTTTCATGTCCACTCCCGGCCGCCCACGAGAGTGGCGTTCGGCCAAACTCGGCATCTGCCTGATCGGTATTGATGTCCTCCCGTTCCAAAAGAGTCTTTACTACTCTCTCGTGCCCCCCCTCAGCTGCCAGAGAAAGTGGCGTTCGGCTATATTTGATGTCTGCACGATTGGGATTGACGTCCTCTCGCTCCAAAAGAGCCTTTACCACCCCGTCGTGTCCACTCCCGGCCGCCCATGAGAGTGGAGTTCGGTCAAACTCGCCGTCTGCCTGATCGGGATTGACGTCTTCTCGTTCCAAAAGAGTCTCTACTACCCCCTCATGTCCGTTCCTAGCTGCCCATGCTAGAGCTGTACCCCCCGTACAGTCTCTTGCATTAACATCCCAGTCTCTGATCTGTAGTACGGGGGAAACTATCGCACTGATTCCGAGAAATGCTACAGCGTGGAGTCCTGTAAACCTTGTAGCTCCTTCGATCCCGTAAAATAAGGGCCCGAGAGTTTATCATTATAATGCAATAGCATTAGCCGAGCGGATATATGCTCATCAAATCTGCCGAGTAGCCTCAGTGCAAGCGCTTTCACATCTTCCGTCACCCCCTTCATAGTGTGCTCTCCCCAGTAACAAGACGCATATTCTAGGAGGGGCATCGTTGGAGGGGCCGAGTCAACAGTTGGCACAATATCCCAGACGTGTCGAAAATTGAGGTATGTCAGGCAAACCGCCGCAATTGTTGAGTGAGGACTATGGAATAAGTTAGGATCGCTTGAAAGATACTCGTGTAGAGTAAAGTGTGCTAGCCGGACGGTGGACGGAGACGGCTCGACCGTGACAAGGCCAAGACAATATGATAGGAGCGTCTGAAGTGTAGGAACGTTTTGAGGGTCCAGATCCACAGACCGTGTCTCCACTCCGAGGGCATGGCAGAGTTCCTCCGCCCGTAACGGCCGTTCCGAATACAACACCCACATTAGGACCTTCAGTCCGAGTGCTGATTTATATCCCCTCTGCGCTCTCAGTCGCGTTAGGGTTGCAGTGTAAGCATCGCTCAGTCCATTGCCTTGTGTCACCTCCTCAAGCTTCTTTCTTCTCTGGCGAATTGTCACCTCTTCAAGAATGGTGTTGATGCTCAGCGAAACAAGGAGGAATCTGCGAACAGCCATTGGTAAGTGCATACATCGTTGGGACAGTGGAAAATACTAAATGCTCATACGCACATATCTGACATCTTTTCAGGAATAATTCTTACGATATCCGCCCGTAAATTACTATCCATCGCCTCAGACTGGCAATCGCTCTCTAATATCATCTCTAGATAATCCCTGATATCGTCCATCTTAGGGCTGATAGGTATCACAACCGTCTTGGTGAAATATCATTAGACAGTTTCCTTGACATGGGGTCGCCCGGTGAGGAATATGCGAATCCTGGGGAACTCCCGAACGATATCTCTTAGCGACTCAAGAGGCTCTGGTAGGTCCTTCGGTAGAGATTCATCCAGCGCATCTATACAAATGAAAACTCGGGGTAGCGAAGCAACAACGGTCTTCAACATTCCCATTAAGTCCGCAGATCGCAACTCTCTGGTCTCAGTCTCCATTTTCGCTTCTTGAAATGTTTCGCGTAAGTACTGCGGGACCACCCCCTGCCTACTAACTGCTTCAAAATGGCTCCCACCATGTTGGTGACCGTTTGCTCCTGCTGGGCGAGGAAGTCGCAGTACAAGCCTGCGACGCCGATATCTCCCCGTCCCTGATAGCATAGGGTGTCGATCACTAGGGAGCTAGTATTTCTGGCTATTAATGATGTTTATATCTCCCGAGCAACCCTGTTACATACCTCAGGTATGTTTTGCCTACTCCCGGGCCCCCAGAGCAAAACAACACAGCTTGACCGGCTCCGCCCGAGTTGCATCTCCACTCCTGAAACTCGTTTGTTTCTAGGAGCCAATGCTCAACACTATCAAATCGGTCGGCCCTCACGCTATGATGTCTGTTGTTCGGCTCTAGTGGAGAGAGCCAGTGCATAATCTGCGCATCGTCATTAGGCTGATAGATGCTGATGTTGACACTAGAGTAGGCGACTCCGTTGGCTATGTTAGCCGATAGTAGATATGTAGTTTGAGCTATGATATCCTCTCTAGATTCTTTTGCCAGATATAGAAGTACCAGTAGTAGAGAGACCTATAGGGTATCAAAGGAGTTTATAAACCCTCTGTGACTGAGGTTGAAGCAGAGCAAGGCAAAAAGGCTTGCTGAAACAAGTGGTGCGGTGCTTAGACTGAAGATTGCTCCTCTGGAACGGAAATGCCGTGGTAACCGAGCTGGGTTGAGCTGATACCTGGAATTGCCAAGACACAATGAGTAAAGTGAAATGATATATCTCTAGGCAAAAAGCGGCATTAGGATTATCTACTCTAGCGGGCTTTCGTTTTCCCGAGCGCAAACGGTATCCAAAACGCTGGAGAACTCCACTACCTCCGTAAGCTCTGTGATCTCCGGATTCTGAGTTAAAGGCTGCTGTGAGGGATTAGTGTTTTCCTGACATAATAGGATTTCCCCTCTGGATATGTTAGATCAAGTCAACTGAGACTCGCAGTTCTGTTAACCTTGTCAAACTAAAACTATCATGGGCTGATGCAGGGATTGAGCGAGATTGGAGGTCAGGTGGAGTTAGTGGATTCCATGAGTTTTTATGGTATGGAAGGGGTTTGACCAAGATGGTGGAATATTTGTTACAGGGCAGGCGGTGGGTGGGCTTTTAATCTTATTTTGAAGACTCTTTTTCTCGAGAAATTTGTCAAATTTTTCCTTCTCGATTCGCTCTACCGGTGCCGCAACCCAGGAGTGGCATGATCGACCACAATAGCTTGTTATGTTGATTGGGCATCTGTTTTGAGCCCTGATGTCTCCCTAGTCTAGACTACCGGTACAGTATGACACCACAAAAACTCGATAGATCGACCATCTAGGATCAGACCCAGCCCTCCCCCGGAAAGAAACGTGAAACGTCGAGGGGGAATAGTGTTATCTGGGCTGAGTTTGGCATGGGGAGGCTGAGCCAACTCGATCTCATTAACCGGCGTTGGCTGTTTTTTTTAACCTACTCGTATGATCCCATTGTGGTGCAGACATTGATTTCCTTGAGACCCCCAATGGTGGATTTCTCGAGTTTTTTCTGTATTCACACTAGTATCTTCTAGAGAATGCTTACCAGTACTTCTATCATGGCGGCTCACTCGATGGCCCATTGAGTTCTAACAATGTAGTGCATTACCTCACCTTAAGTGGATGATACTACACAGTACGAGTAAACTAGCAGCCCCTCGACCGACCGGTCAAGGGTATTCTTTTCGAAGTTGTAGAGACTTTGCATGTACAGGAGCTCATTAATGTAGATGTCGCATTGTACGGAGCAGGAGGAGGGAGGTATGGAGTTGGAGACATTATCCCAAGATTATTTGTCAAACATATCTGAGTGTCCGCAACCTTGTATTCTGATATCCATATATGGCTGACCTTCCCGCACCGCTACTCCCAGCCACCAAAGCAACTTGAACCGAGGACACCCCTACCCCTCCCACCAACCACACATGTCACCACCCCCACCACAGGTCTTTCCTGAAAGCTGCACCATTTCAAGGGAATTATTTATGCTTACATTTTGTGTTCTTAACAGTCCAGGGGCCCAAAGGGGCCCTCACGATGCACTGCCAAGACCCTAGGACCGGAGGGGACAGGGGACAATCTCCCGCCTCCGTTTGCAAAATCTAATGAAAACTCTTATAACCAAGGACGACGGGTCCTGGAACCTGACACAATAATCTCGGCGGGTGTATGAAGACTGGAGGTGGATTGCTTGAATTAGAGTGTAGGCAGAAGACGGTAGGGGGTAACAAGGGACAGTGAGTGGCGACTGGGGACCGTAGGCCACTGCAGGGACTATAGGAGGCAGTAGCGGATTGCAGATGGCAGAGGAGGGCGGAAAACTGTGGGTCCATGCAGGTAGCAGCCATGAAATACTGGAAACTGTCAGTGCAAGTGGGTTCGAGTGCAGGTCGAGACGAGTTACTGGGAAACTCAATTGACTCTCCCGGATCCGGATATCTGCATCTAATATTAGCGCTTTCCGACTGCGGTAGTACGAGTGCGGTTTCGACTGGACTGTTCAAGCGGAATGGATTGATATTCAAAAGGTTGAGGATATGCTTGCGGCCTTGCAGATTCTTGGCGGTGGTTTTTGAGTGCTATTTCAGCAAAGGCTTTTATCCAGTGTATTTCTTAAGGATGTATTCTTCTTTAATTATTTGTTTACGCGCATCACACGATTTGCTAAATCATAATGTATAAGGCAGATGAAATCATGAACCTCATGTTTGTGAGTATACGAGCTGAAGAAATGTAACAGCAAAGGTCCATCGAGGCCTACCGGACCCAGTAGGGCATCAGCTCCTACTTCCATCTGCCGTAGTCCGTCCATTCAGTTGAAACAAGACGGACTACAGCCGGCGCTCCGTCCAATCCTACCTTCAGGACGGACGGACTGGACCGTTCGGAACACTGAAGTGGCTTAGCAGTATTCAGTAAGTGTGTGGAGGTGAGTTGGACAGAAGCAAAGGTCAGCTTTTACTGATAGAAGGACAACCAGGAGAGATTCTGAAGTCCAGGAGAGATTCTAAAGTCCAGGATATGATCTCACAGTCGATCATTAATGACGCACCCCCCACCGCCCCGAATCCATGCCCGACACCCCCCCACACCCGCAAACCTAATGAATGCAGTGGATTCATCGGCACTTGCTTCTGGTGATAGGGTTACGATGTCAGTGTATATCTTCTTTTACAGAATAAGAGACTTCTTGCTCAATCAGGCTCACCTTGTTGGGCTCAGTTTGGACGGTATTTACGGTTTGAGGTCCATGACGTCCAGTCATACCATACCGGCATCTCTAGCCATAAGCATGTAACAATGTTTCTAATTGTCTTCCCTGCTCAAGTTGGACTTGCAGCGGAAGGGAAGGTTCCCAGCATATCGGACTAAGACACTAAATTAAACATGGTCTCTTCGGAGGCACAACCTGCTATCTCTCCATTCAAATCATCCCGAAAGCCAACCCCCTGCACAAAAGCCCCTCACTGCTGTGTACCATCATCTATCCTGTTATAACCAATGTCGAGTTTCTGTGTTAAAACGAGAAGGACTCCACCCAAAAGAGATGGAATGCACTTCTGCTGGGCCTTAGGAGATAATTATCGTATCTACTATCAATTCATTGTTGGGAGTCAGAACCCTAATTTCACGCATAGAAAATTAGTCTCCGCCTCAATCCTCATAGTCACAGGTTAGCCAAAACTGCTATGCTTACAATTTTCCAACTGGTGGTTAAGTTAGTGGGTATTGATTGCGACGGTCTTTAACTTCTATATCTTTAATATAGTCGTCATCTGCGATATATATCTCACTATTGAATGATGTTTTGCTACACGGGCGGGAAGACTTTCCGGCGCTCTATTGAAATTAGCAAACAGCAACATTGGGTCTGGAAAGAATTTTCTCAAAGAGAGCCGGTACAACTATGTGTAGTATACCACTCTTCCCTGAGATCTGGTTGTTGTGATATAAGCACCTGGAGCGGCAACTCGATGTCAGCTAGCAAAATTAGAGAAATGTCCGCTCGTACTCAATTAACAATTAGCCTAACTGCGGTGGCAGCAGTGTTCCCAAGGGTCCATTCTGTGTGTCTTTGGATCCGGACGGCACGGATGGCCTTACATGACAGAGCACCGGCGATGGACGGGTATCTTGGGGTCCGTCCAGACCAGTGCCCGGGACAGAATGGTGGGGACTGCAGGTCTCTCAGGTGGCGCAATTTTCGAGGTAACTCCGGAAGATGGGAGGGCCCGCAAGGTAATTAGCAAGGACTGTAGATAACCGGTAAGGAGTGGAGATGACGGGCAACGACTGCTGTAGACGGGTAAGGACTGCAGTAGACGGGTGAGGACTGCAGGTACAATTCGGGAGTTAACGATACCTCAAGGACTGTAGGGCCCTCCAGTCACCCTCTTAGGTGATAGTCTTTCCCAAAGGACGGACGCTTCTGCCCACCGGCTTGAGACAGACCCTGTGACGCCCAGAACTGCAGTCCTAGCGGTGCCTACAGGGTGGATGGGACGCTTGGGAATACGGGGTTGTAGCTCAGTGGTGCTTCAGCTCTGTCGCTGGTTCGAGAGGGAGGCTTACCTGTGATCGCCGGATCAATAGGGGCGTCCGGCCTCCCCAGTCATCATTGTAATTGAGGAGGAATTTGTGCAAGAGCGACGGTCACAACGGTGGGAGGCGTGATGGTGGAGGCGCCGCTATGGATTCTCGGGCAGAGGAGAGAAGATGTCGCTGAGGTGTACTGGGTGAGTATTCGGTTGAGCTGCCCTGAGGGAATGATCAGTGTTGAGTAAAAGACCAAAGGATAAAGTGTGCGCTAATTAACAGGAGAAAGTTTTCACATGGGTTTGGCTTGTCGCATTAGTGTATTGAATCACATGGGTGTGACAACAAATACCCTGTGTGGTACGTGCCAGCACTAAGCAGATCAACGAGATTATCAGATTGTCATTTTTGGATAAGATGAGATATCACTTTGAGATAAAACTGCCCGGTACATATATAGATTACAGAGGGAAGGTAGAGTACCCGAGCAAAATACAGGAAACCGGCATTTCCCACCATAAACTCCGATGCCGGGTGGGGCTGTCTTCCCTCCCATGGATTTAGACTATATCAAGTTGAAGTTTTCTAACCTCAACCCTTTCGGGTCTACGGTAGGCAAGAAATATTAAGCATATGCTTAAAAAAGAAAGAGATTGAGGTTGAGAATGTACAGTAGAAGAACTGATGGGAGGATGGCGACTGCAGTAGGGTATTCGTTAAGGTAGGAATTTCTTGGTAGTGTCCGAGTGCCGAACTAACTTAGCATGTGAAAATGGGATTTGAAGCTTCATGCATGTCGGCAAGCAGCTCATGGTAAGTTTACTGCATCTTACCGTTAGCTGTGTAATGTGGCGTCATGGCTTGTGATAACTTACTGTACTCGCCAGTTTAAAAAAGTATTCGGATATACGAAAAACGACTTGGTGCCAAGCGAGCTTATTATCCGGTATAGCCGACACAATTCAGAGCCACCAGGAGCCTTCCGTGCGGAGAAGGAAACTCCTACATACGGTATGCCCATATGGCTTTGTGCTAAGGCAATTCCTTTATATCTGAATACTTTGCGAATTGGCGAGCACTGTGGGGTGTTCCACCTTCGGCGTTCTTTTGTAGCTATTAGAAATCTTGACGGTAAAGGTTCCGGTAGAAGTGGCCGGGACTAAATCAGCGTCACGAACGGTTTGCTGACACCAATCAACTTAATCAAACTATCCAAGCCTTATCTAGTACGCTCAGAGTCGGCTACTGTGAGGGCGAAGAATCTAGACTTAAAAAAAGGTCCGGGGACTTGAAAGTTGCTTATGATATCTAACATGTCTAATCTGCATTCCGATTTACTGGTAATCATCTGTGTAAAATATTAAATGTACATCTCTCAGGACAATGATGAAACACAGCCGGCCAATATAGGTTGAGGCGGGTAAAATTTAACAAAAGGACAACGTGTTTAAATTGTGTGAAGGAGTTTTTCAAGAAAGTCCACACCTAAAATCCAAATTTCCCCCATGAAAAACATTCCACTCCAAGGCCTGACCTACCAAACACAATAGGACCTAGGGTCTAGTCTTAAGAAAGAACCCCAGCTTTTCGCCGAAATCCACCGAATCAAGCCCAAGGTTCATTCTCATGGTCACCTCCCCTAACTAACGAGCAAGCACAATATCGACAAAGAAGCCGACGGGCCCGCTCCAACAGTCGATACTCCTGAGGAGGAACCCCGTCGATCCCATCATGCCTGACTCCCGGGGCCGCCCCCAACAACCATACCGAAGTAGAGAAAGTCCTTCCCCACTGGCAAGATCTTGACTTGAACCATCGGGATAGCCGGCTTGAAACTCCCCGCATCCGTGTCTTCGTGCGCTGAAATGAAGAGATAGTAAGACTACTACTTTCACGGGAAGACCTTGGATTGAGCGCTTTAGATCAATGTTCCAAACAGTACTGTCAATCAGTCTGAGAGGGAAGATTGTGCCGGCTATGGGCCATAGTCCGTCATTATTTGGGCAAGTGGACTCCCTACGTCAAGAGGAGGATTGTCTGTGGGCCTGGGCATCCCGTACACGGCAAACTCTGACGGTTATGCTCTGTCTCTCATGCCCCACCGCCGTCTTTTATATTATGACACCTGAATGCCACTGACCCCGTTATTATTAGAGGGAGATGAAACTGGAAGACTCATTCCCAAGCTGAAGGCATATCTACAAATCAGGCTCTGAGATTCCTGTACACTTTATTCATTCCCGTTGTTTGACGAGATTACGGAGTGGAGATAGGGGAATTCAGAAGATAAATCATGAAATATCACTCATCCTGTCTCCCACTATCCCTGTTGGAAATGCCCACATTTGTAGTTATCAGTACGCGTATGGGGCAAGCAAGCGTGGAAAGTCTTCCTTCTATGAAATCTGCTCCGCTCTTGCTATTACTCTCAGTTCCTTTGTCTTTTCTTGAGTTATCTCACAACTCCTTAAGTGCCTCGATACAAATCGCTCTGGTAGGCTTGAACCACCTCGCTTCACTCGGTAAAAACCTTCAGCCTAATCACTACCCCCATCACAAACCACACTTCTAGTTCTAACAGCCCCCTGCCATTCCGTACCACTCCGCAGCCCCTTGGCGTGCCTTTAGTCCTACCCAGGGAAATCACTCTCTTACCCTATCGACCTCGCCGCAGGAGCCAAAGACCCCCGGGCTTGGTTTCCGCTGACCTGGAAAACTGGCTAGAGGCGGCCCAGTCCTGTCCGGGGCTCTTGCAAGTCCCACGGAAGAGTCCCTTAGGGTCCCGGACGGTTCCTAACCCTGCTTGTGAGGGCGAAGGTCAAGCGGGCCTCACCTAGGCAACTATACTCTTTGACCCTAGGGTCGTGAAGATGCTACTCAAGGCGGTGGAGGTAGTGTCGAAATTCCCGGCCAGACATGGTTGACGCCGCTTGCTGGGGCTTGTCCCATTAGTTGCAAGAAGACGGTGAGAATGTTGGTGAACTGGGGTGATATGAACTCTGATTCAGTAGGGCCCACCAGGATGATGACCGGTTATAGGGGCGGTGATGTATGAGGAGGAGGAGGAGGAGGAGGAGGAGGAGGAGGCTGTCGGGATGTTAAAGGGGGCTGGAGCAGTTGGCCCGGGGAATATGTATGCATTGGACGGTGCGGCATTGGCTCATGACTGTACTTTAGGAATTTGGGTGTGACAAGACTTTTGGGGCGGCCATGGGACGTACAGAGGCAAGAAATGGTGTTAACACGGTGTTAGCATTTGTGCACTTGGGATATTGGGATGTTTGGCTGTTTTTTTCCCGTTCGACACTGGGAAGGTGAGATCAGTGAGGTAGGCCTTAGTATTCCGGCTCACTATTCTCGAATTCTGAGGGTTGATCGTATGGCGAGCACCTCAAATGACTGTATTAAACAAGCCCTAGGTTGGGCGGAAGTGCCACTGGCATCGGGGAAAGGCTTGCCATTACAGAATATGCGAATCATCCACTAGCATGATACTATTGGCCATGGTGTTTTTTTTGGCTCAGATTTCCTTTGAATTTCTCATTTTAGTAGGGTCTCACCTCTGGCAATAGATTCTAATAGCTTGTCTTTGTTTTAGTTTATGTAGTTGCGCTGGTTTGGTTATGCATTTGCAATTCTGCAAGAAGGAATGGTCATGTAGATTAGTAGTAGGAAGCAGGCTTCGTAAAAGATTACTGATTGGCTAAGGATTCTATTGGGATTACGGGATTCCCGTCGGTTCACAATCTGAGTACTCGTTGTAATTATGTATTTTCATATTGCTAGTAAGGAGAGAAATCGTATCTTTAAGTGCTGTTTGTTCAAGTTAGAAGGTGATAGCTCACTTCGGAGAGATGCGTAGATAAGAAATACATTTAATTGAACAGCAATCCCATCCCCCCCCTTCTCATTTCGCATATTTTCTAAGGCATTCTTGCTTTAACCTTTCTAGCATCGCTTAGGGTAAGCACAGCTGGCCTGCTGCCTCCTCCTCTTGTGCTTTTGTTCAAATAAATACATTCCTGTTATAGTTATGCGATGTTGTGTGATATGTAGGCTTGGTTCACTAGTTCTTAAATTCATATTAGGATATGCTTTGGCAAATGTGCCAAGATTTTTACAGTGGACGGACAGGAGGCCCTTATCTTAGTTTTCAGACTCATTTGCTTTTGAAACCATTTCCCGGAAACTCTTTCGCAGGTCGCTCCAGTTGTAGGGGATTCGGTCGTGAGTCAGTTCGTTGTATTAATTTTATCAGCTGAGGAGATTTTGATGTCTAGTCTACAGGTGGTAGTGTCAAAGTTGACGGAAGCGGATAGTTGTCAGAGATAAGAAGAGCGGATAGATGAGGGAGAAGGAGATATAATGGCATTAGTGATTTCATCTGCTTTGGAGATGAAAGGAGTGGCGGAAGTGTTTATGGTCATATCGTTCCGCTATTGTCATTAAGGAGGTATACAGGCAAATGGAGTCATTCGTGAAGGGATATCGATAGGAGTGGGAGGCGATAGAATGATTGAGATGATTTTATTCTTATATAGACTTATGTTTGGCTAGTTAGTTTTAGGATGGTAATGAGCAAATGAAAATTTCGATTATATCTACCTTATACTTTGGGCCTATTTTAGTTGGACTGTTAGACCATTTTTCGCTTGCAACAAGTAGCGCCTCAACCATGGCGGTTCACTAGGTGCTAGAGTGGCCCCAGAAAAACAAAAAATGGACTCTGAGGATTGACTTGGTAATCATGACATATTTGTGCCAGGAACCTGGGTTTATAAGGCTAAACCTGGTGTTCGAGTCATTATTACCAATTTCGAAAAACTTGTCAGAGCTGGAATTGCCCAAAGATTATTTTTTTGACCCGGAACACAAGTTCCGATAGCCCCTTTCCTACATTTTGCTATGAACCTTATGCCTCCTGGCTAGGAGCAAATATGAAGACTTTTAGTGCCAAAGAGGGAGAAAAATCGAGAATGTTGGAGAACTGACAAACTGAAGATATTTCTGAAATTGATAATAATGTGTTATCTGGTACACTCAGATTGAAAGTCTAGACTTTGTATATTGGGCATACTAATCACTGTATTGAATACCGTGGACATATTATATGAGCCAAATCAAATAGAATAGAGTAAACGGCCCTTAAGGGTCAGAAAGCTGTGACTGTTTTTCAAGAAATTTCTAGCTTAAAAGCCCAATCTAGCCCACAAAACAAAGACACCCAAGGCCGGGGCCACCGAAAACAATCGGACACAAAGTTTGGACTCATAATACTAAAGAATTCGGATTTTAAATTCAAATCCTTGCACCATACAAAACACGGCTCAAGGTTCACCACCCGCATTGTCCTTCCGCCCACAACCAGAAAGCCAGCACCATGTCGGCAGAAACCCACATAACCCCCACCCAGCAGCTGATACCTCCGGGTCGGAAACCCCTCGACCCCAACATCTCCGACAGTGACGGAAAAACACCCCTCCACTAGGCCGTACTCAACAACCAAATAGAAATAACCGAACTACTCTTGCGCCGGCAATTTCTTGACCCAAACATCCCTAACACTCAGGGCGAAACTCCCCTCCACTGTGCCGTCACCAGAAACCACATAGAAGTAACGAAATTGCTCCTGCTCCGGAAAGATCTGGACCCGAACAGGAAGGACATCCGGGGCGAGCCCCCACTCAGTATAGCTGTGGAGAGGAACCTTTGCGAGATCACCAAGCAGCTCTTGAGCCGTAGAGATGTTGTCCCCCACTTTCGCGATATCTGTGGCCGGACCCTGCTCATGCAGGCTGCTGTGGAGGGTCAAGAAGAGATAGTTAGACTACTGCTCGCAAGAGGAGGTGTTCGCTACAATGCTCGCGATAATGATGTCTAACAGCTATCGCTTTAGCCGCAGAGTACAGCCACCACAACATTGTGAAGATGCTACTACGAATGGAGAAGATAAAACCAGACTTGCCGGATAGGTGTGGGCGGACACCATTGGCTTGGGCGTGTTGGGCACGTCAGAGAGCAGCTGTGGAAATGTTGTTGGAGCGGGATGATGTGAACCCTGATTCACTAGATTCTGACGGGGATACACCATTGATGTGTGCTCTTTTAAATGGGAATGAGGAGATTGTCAGGATGCTGCTCGGGACTGGAAGGGTTGACCTTGGGAGGGTGGATGCTTCAGGTCGTCCGGTTGTGGATCAGTTCCTGCATGGACAGTGTTCCCAACGGGCCAGGCCGGCCAGGCTTCGGTAAAGCCGGGCCCGGCCTGTCCAAATTCTCTCGGATCTAGCCTGGCCCGAGCCTGCAGGCCTGGTTAAGCCTGAGCCTGGCCGGGCCGGGCCCGCCTATAGGCCATATAGGCTTTTTCCCGGCTGCCTGATAGGCCGGCCTGGCCTATATAGCCTAGGCCGGCCTATACGGCTTCGGCCGACCCACTCATAGTGAGCGGCTGCTCTGTGTCAACAGCAAAATTCACGGTAAATGTTTCCCAATTACGGAATATGATTAAAAATAAAGTAACGGTTTCGCTTATTAGCAAAAAAAACACACAAAAATACTCGAGGTGTGAATTAATTAGTTGAATTAATTGTAGAAAAAGAGTTGCTGTTGGTGGATCAACTGTGTGCAGTAGGACGGTGATTATTTCGAAGGCATCAATAAGAGAGGTTGACTGTAAATAGTTTACAAAATAGGGGGAATGATGGTATGATAAGGTTGTGCTTGTGGCCCTAGAGGTAAATTTCTAAGGCTTTATTGTGTTGGTTGAGTATCACTCGTTTGGTGATTAATTAAGAAGTATCATAATAGCCGAAGGTAAAGGAGGAAAAGGAGTCACAAGCGATAAACTCGGAAGAGGGGAGGTCGGGGGTGGGTGGGGGGGTTGAATACCCTTAATGCAATCTGTTCTCAACGCTAATCTCCAGGCCTATAGGCGCCTATCAGGCCTGATAGGCTTTCGTAGGCCGATTGAATTCGGCCTATATGGGCCTAGGCTGTCTTCCGGAGCGGCCTGCCTTAGCCCGGCCTACGGCCTATAGGCCGGCCTACCATCGGCCTGGCCCGTTGGGAACACTGTGCATGGACCATGGCGCCAGTATAAAGCAGAATGGTTGCGGCCAATCTTGCACAAGTACGGGAGTGGTGATGCGGCGGTGTGCTTGTAATGCTGTGATAGGTTACTTTGAGATAGTGGGGGGCTTGGCTAGTATTGTTTTCCCCATCTGGCATGAAGGTGTGTTGGGTCAGGTTGGCTTTCATATTCAAGTTCCGGCTCTCTATTTCTAATTGTGTGGTTTAATTATATCATGAACACTACAAATAACCGGGTGTTACTTGCATAATGTTGGGCAAAGGTGTAACTAACAGATGGGAAAGGCAAGTAATGTGATATTTTGTGATTCATATACTCCGTTGGCCGGTTCTCCAGCACATGGTCTGCTAGGTTTTAACCCAAGTCCTCAGATTTTTACTGCGTGACGGACAGAGGTTGAGGTTATTATTGTTAAGATTCCTTTAGTCTTTCAGGTGATAACTCTTTCTCAAGTTGCTCCACCAGTAAGGCCATCTATGACCAACCACCAGGTGCTTGTTATGTTGATTAGTTATTTGTCTGGAAAGCTTTAATGTCCAGTCTTGAGGCGGTAGAGCGACAGTCTGTTCGGTATAACGCGTAATATTATTAGATTGTCGATGCTCTGCATCACCTCTATTATGGCAGTTCACGCAGTGCTTGAGCAGTTGACTGAAACTGGACCGTGACTTTGGAGATTGGCTTAGTCATCTGTACTATAATAGGATGATATCACGAATAATTGGAAGGCGGCAAGCAACCTAGTACTAAAGTACTAGGACAAAAGGGTTCGTCTGATCGGTGGTTACCGAGCAAAAAAAATCTTTCTTTTTCTGAAATAGGACAACTCTTACATCATCCCAAGAGTACTGTTCAAAGTTTTCATAACCAGTATCAAAAGAGGGGTGTTGCAAAAATCCTCCCATTTACTGGAAGACCCAAAATTATTGATACCAGAACCTGTTGCCGCCTAGTCAGAGAGTCCAAGAAGGCATGCCGCCTACCCCTATCAGAATTGGGCAATGAGGTTGCACCACATGCCTCTGTCAAGACAATTAAGAGAGTTTTGACATCAGTCAACATAAAGCAGTGGAGAGCTAGGAAGAGAGCATTTCTGAAGGATGAACATGCTATTAAGAGGTTAGTGTGGGCAAAGGAGTATAAGAATTGGATAAAGGAAGACTTTGAAGGGGTCATCTTTAGTGATGAATGCATGGTTGAAAAGTTCAAAGATCCTAAGAGTATTTGGGTCTTCAGAACACCTGAAGAAAGGTTGCACAATGAGTGTATTCAAGGGGTAACAAAAGGGCCAGGGATAAAGCTGATGGTCTGAGCTTGCATTTGGAGCAAAAATAAGGGTCCTCTGATTGCTATTTTTGACAGGAGTGTGGATAGATTTGTATACATTGGAGTTTTGGAGGATAGCTTAGTTGATGTCTGGCAGGAGCTGGAGGACACAGTTGGAGATCCTATATTTCAGCAGGATGGTGTAAAGATATATACTGCAAGAGATACTATGGCTTGGTTTGCAGAAAACCATATACAGGTTATGGAATGGCCACCCAATTCCCCAGACCTCAATCCAATTGAGCACTATTGGAAAAGGGTAAAGGAGAAGTTGCACCAGCACTTTCCTAACATTCACAAGACTAAGGGAAGTCCAGATACTATTACAAGACATCTAGCAGAAGCTCTTAATATGGTTTGGACTCAAGATATTGAAGGAGAATTCTTGGAAAGTCTATGGGAGTCAATGCCTAGGAGAGTGGCTGCTGTGTTGGATGCAAAGGGATAGTATACAAAGTATTGATTTTTTTGCTTTGTGATTTCATATATGGGTTTTTTTATATTTAATGGATGACTATCTAAATTTTCAGTTCTTTCGAAGTAGTTGTGGTTGCATAGGTAGTAAATTTAAGGTAGTTGTGGGGTTGCCGTTGATGGGCCAGACGGACCCTTTTGTCCCCGTACTTTAGTATTCAAACTACTAAAGGCTTATTTAGTAGGCTTAGGATAGGGTACGATTTAGACTATATATCTGGCCTTAAAAAACACAATCTGAAAGCTTAAATGTTGTGTCTCGTGTGAGGTGAGAGGTTCGTTAATATTTAGTCACACAAGAGAGAAAGCTATTATGTGAGGAGGAATACAAATGTCAACCTCACTCTCTCGCACAACAGGTGGTTGGGCTAAACCCAAATGTAGACAGACTTTAGCCTAACCCAAAGACCTGACCTCCACTTATCGTATACCCAACATTAAAGTCAGAGTTTAGATATTTGGCTCCTCATACCCAACCCTCTTGATTTAGATTTTCATTCATTGGCAATCATGTGTAAACTAGATGTGTCATACCTCTGTTCGAAGAGTGTGACAGTGTTTTCAAGAAGTCCACACTCAAAATCCCCACCCAATCTACAAATTCTGCTCTGGGACCCGACCCATTAAACACAATAGGACCCTGAGTCTGATGGAGTAAACCCATTGTGTAATGTCATGTTAGGGCATCTAGTTAGCAGGCAAGTGGGGCTGTCGCCATGTCAAGGGTGACTGGTGTTCGTGCGGTGGAGAGCCTAGTGTGCGAGCGGCCACCACAAACTGTATTTAGTCCTAGCTGCGTTCTCTTTCTCTCCATAGCCAACAATAACAATTACAACGATTATCATTCTACACATTGAAGAGCGAACACACTTTAGTTTTCCTACCACCTTCATTCCCGGTCTCTTCTCACGACGCTCGCCTCACGGCGGCCTCCTAGTGGTGCTTTTACGGCGGCAGTTGTCCCTACGTACGACTAGACCTCTATCACAATGTCGGCAGAAACCCACATACCCCCCCCCCCACTCAGGAGCTAACACCCACGAGCCGACAACCCCTCGACCCCAACATCTCTGACACTAAAAACAAAACGCCCCTCCACTGGGCCGTCCTCAACAACCGCATAAAAGTTACGGAACTGCTCCTACGTCGGCAATCTCTTGACCCAAATATCCCTAATACTGAGGGCGAAACTCCCCTCCACTATGCCGTCGCCAGAAACCACATACAAATAATGAAATTGCTCCTCCTCCGGAAAGATCTCGACCCCAACAGGAAGGACATCTGGGGCAGGCCCCCACTCAGCATAGCTGTGGGGAGGAACCTTTGCGAGATCACCAAGCAGCTCTTGAGCCGTAGAGACGTCGTCCCCCACTTTCGCGATACAACTGGTCAAACCCTGCTGATGCAGGCTGCCATTGAGGGTAAAGAAGAGATAGTTAGACTTCTGCTCGCACGAGGGGGTGTTCGCTACAATGCGCGGGACAATGATGGTCGAACAGCTATCGCTTTAGCAGCCTTGTACCGCAAATCCAAAATTGTAAAGATGCTACTACAAATGGAGAAGATAAAACCGGACTTGCCGGATAGGTGTGGGCGGACACCGCTGGCTTGGGCATGTCAGCAGCATCAGAGGGCAGTTGTGGAAATGTTGCTGGAACGGGATGATGTGAACCCTGATTCAGTAGATTCTGAGGGGTATACACCATTGAAGTATAGTTTTTTATTTGGGAGTAAGGAGATTGTCAGGATGTTGCTGGAGACTGGGAGGGTTGACCTTGGGAGGGTGGATGCTTCAGGTCGTCCGGTTGTGGATTAGTTCCTGCATGGGCGCAGCATAAGGCGGAATGGTTGCGGCCAATCTCGCACGAGAGCCAGAGTGGTGATGCAGCGGTGTGCCTGTGATGCTAGGTAACTTGAGATAGTGGGATACTTGGCTGGCGTTGTTTTCCCCTTTTGGCATGGGGAAGGTGTGTTGGGTGAGGTTGGCTTTCATATTCCGGCTCACTATTTCTAATTGTGTGGTTTAACTCTATGACGAACACTACGAATAACGGGGCGATACTGGCCTAATGTCGGGCAAAGGTGTAACTAACAGATGGGCAAGGCAAGTAATGTGATATTTTGTTATTCCTATTCTTAATGCCCCAGTTCTCTAGTACATAGTAAGCCAGTTTTTACCCAAAGTCCTCAGATTTTTACTGCGTGACGGGCAGAGGTTAAGGTTCCTTTTGTAACATTCCTTTGGTCTTTCAGGAAATGTCTCTTTCTCAAGTCGCTCCACCAGTAAGGCCATCTATCACCAACCACCAAGTGCTCGTTATGTTGATTAGTAATGTTTCTAGAAAGCTTTAATGTCCAGTATTTAGGCGATAGAGCGACAGTCTGTTCGGTATAATCCGTAATAGTATTAGATTGTTGATGCCCTGCATCACCTCTTATTACAGCTCACATGGACCCGGCTTACCCATCTATACTAGATTGGTGTCATGAAGAATAGGAAATCAATAAACATAGGATTCAAACCACCAAGGCCTATTTGTTGGGCTTAGGGTAGCGTACAATTTAGAGTGTATTATATATAAGTCTAGACTTAAAAAAACAAGACCTGAAGGCTTAAATGTTGTGTGCCGTGTGAAGTGAGATGTTCACTATCTAGTTGTATAAGAGAGAAAGGTATTGAAGGAGAAATGCATATTCCAAGCCGACTCCCGCACTACAGATGGTCGAACTAAACCAAAACGTAGAAATGCACTAGCTTAACCCAAAGACATGACCTAAGTGCGTAGCCGTATCTCCACATATCGTATACACAATATTAAAATCGGACTTTGCACATTTGGCCCCTCATTCCCAACAGGGTGGATTTAGATTTTCATTCATTGGTAATCATGTGTGAACTGGATGTACCTCTCTCGTGATCACAATAGAACAGGCCAGGTATGTATGAGTTTAATAGAATGAAATATAAGCAAGAGAGACCTATTCGGAGAGTGTGGCAGTATTTTTCAAGAATGTCCACACTTAAAATCCTAGTCAAATGCACAAATTCTACACCAAAGACCCGACCCGCTAAACCAAATAGGACCCTGAGTTTAGACTAATTTTTTATTCTAAATTCACAGCCACTACATAAAGTCAACTGTCCACCACCATTCTCATTCTTAGCTCTTGCGCAAGTAGCAAGTCAGTAGAATATCAAGGGAAACCTCCATACCCGCTCCCTAACTTCTAGGACGCCCGAGCAGGTAGCCCCTGGACTCCCACACCTTTGGCACTAGTAGTCAACCACCCCTTCACTGGGTTGTCCTCAGCTATCGCATAGAAGTACCGTGGAAACTTGAATAATTGAACCGTGTGCTATGAAGTCCAGAATTTCCTCCTCTGGAACGGGGGCAAGAAACACAGCAAAAACACAGCCCCTTTCCCCACCGAAAAAAAAACAAAAATTTCTTGACCTTACTGAGAGAGGAAAGTCCAACGACATAGCACACGGTTCAATTATTCAAGTTTCTACGGTAACCGAACTGCTCTAATCTCTTGAGCCCAACTTTCTGACACTCTGAGCCACACCCCACTCACCCAGCAGCCACCACCAGCCACATAGAAGCAATGAAACCGCTCTTGTACTAGAAATATCTCAACCCAAATAGGTACGGCTTGTAGGGCCGAGCCCCGCTTATCTCAGCTGTGTGGAACGGCCTCTGTAGAATCACCAAGCACCTCTTGAGCGGTAGGGACTTTGCGCCCTACCTGGGTGATAGAAGCGGTCAAACTCCGCTGATGTGGGCTGCCATGAGGGGGAGGGAAGAGGTAGTGAGAATTCTGCTCTTGTGAGGAGGGGTTGGCTACAATGCTCTCAATAACTGTAGTCAACCAGCAATCACTTTAGCGGTCATTTTTAGCCCATCTGACATTGTGCAAATACTGCTACAAATGGCAAAGAAAAAACAGTCCTCCTACCGGATAGGCCTGGACAGACACCGCTAGCCTTGGCATGCCTCTTTAGTAAGAGGGCAATTGTGAAAATGTTGCTAACGCAGGATGATGTGAACGCTAATTTGCTAGGGCTTGGTGGGATGATGCTGTTGATGTTTTTTGTTTTTTTTGGGCAGGAGGAGATTGTTAGGATGCTGCTGGAGGCTGGAGTTGTTGATCCTGACAGGGTAAATGCTTCACAATGTATTGCATCCTATCAGAAGGGCCCTGGAGGTCCCTGGATAGGAAATTATTGGGGCTAATATTGCCTGAAGAGGAGAATGGTGATGAAGCGGTGATATGCTAGCTGAGCTTGAGATAGTGGGATGCTTGGCTGGTTTTGTTTCCTGCACTCGAGGAGGGGAAGGTGTGGTAGGCAGGGTCGGCTTTGTATGCCGTCTCCCGATTTCTAATTGTGTGTCTTAATTGTATGATGAGCATTTCAAATAACTGTACGGTATAGCCCTTGGTTTTGGGTAGAGGAGTGGCTGATGAGAAAGACTAGTCATGTGATATTTTATGATTCCAATGTTTGATGGGCTGGTTCTGTTGAGAGGTATCGGGAGTGTATAGTGGAAGCGAGCGGTATCACATGTTCAAATGGAGAGTGGTCTCTGAGTCCAGAGTAAACGAACAACTTATATCACTATGACAGTTGGAGAAGAAGGTTAAGAGAGGAAAGCGAGATGGGGAGAGAGGGTGAAGAAAAAAGAGCGGCGTAGATATCCCAAGGGGAAAGAGGTCACGAAAATCGTTTACGAATGACATTTTTTTTCTTGACCGCAGGAACAGAGAAGATGAAAGTGTTGGAAATGATCCGCGGCGGGCCGAGTTCTTTAAACGGTAGAGAGAATAAAGTGTTTGCAGACCGCTTGATGGGTAGAGATACTGTGGACAGAACTTCACTGAGAGTAGAGAGAAGAAGGAGGTTCAAAGGGAAAATGAGAGTCGTGTTAAGAGCAGTTTTGTTGGTTTTGTTTAGTGTGTAGAAAGAACTTGTTGGGTTGAGTTAAGAGAAAAAAGAAAAGCGAAACAAAGCAGAGTGCAAAGAAGACAAGTAAGCCCCATAGCCTGTTGCAACCCATCCACCACGTCGCGTACAACCACAGTCAGTGAAATTGCACCTCCGTGTGATCGGTCACATTCCTGTTTTTGACCAATTGAGATCCTTGGAACCCCTCTCAGGACGGCTTCAAGTCTTTAGTTTAAGAGCATCCTACTCTTACTTGTAACAGGGTCTTGGCACTGGACTTTAGTCCAAGGCACACAACGACGGGAAGGTCCTAAACGATGACAGTCGTTTAGCGTGAAGGTTCGGAGATGACAATCTCAGATCAAGGCTGATCGCGTAACGGCAGATCAGGGTCAGGGTTGGTGGGTTCGTGGCGTGGGTCTTGGATATCAGAATAGAAGATGTTATATTCTGAAGTACAGGAGTCGTGAAAGAAATACCAGGTAGCGTAAAGAATCAAGGAAATAGGGTGCTTTTTTTTGTTTTTGTGTTTATTTTTTATATCATGTATTCGTTGTTAAGTACAAGAAACAGCATGGAGTGCTAGCTATGGCCGAAACAAAACTATAAAACAATCCAACGGTGTGCTTCACTTCGTCATGGGACAAACAAATACCCTCCACCCGTAGGCAAGCAATCAAACATGAAGACCGGAACTGTACTCCCAAGACCCTGTGGTACGGGCCTAACCGCACACCAGCCACCGGCCTAAACCAGTGGGGAGGAAAGCATAGAAAAGCCAAACACGAAGAAAACCAACATAAAGATGTACAGGAGCAAAGAAACCCTTCAGCAGGCTCCACCAAATAAAAGAAAAGAATCTTACGGCCCAGGGCCGACGGAGCGGGAAGGATAAAACTACTATTGCCGGAGTGCCTAAGGGAATTCCCCGAACCTGACGGGTTAGGGGCAAGACGGTGACACGGGTGGAGTGCCCGGTAATCGGTGCGTGCCAGACTTTCGGAACATCCAACAAGATAGTGCAATACCATGGAAAACGGTAAACAGCATGAGTTGCGACAGTAGAGTAAATCGCGTAGCCGGTGAAAAAGGCGAGGGGAGCCACCCAGCGAGGAGAGCGACTCAGCAGAGGGGATGCCAGCCACAGCGGCAAGACGAATGGCCGACCGGACGAAATTACCGCCTCTCTTGTGTGGTCCCTTGTTACAGGAGAGAGAGCGTCACTACCGGAAGGGATCCCGGATGAGAGGGAGACCCAAGGAGGGGGGAGAGTAGGGGGGGAGGCTGTAAGGTGCCAGCTATGTGTAGCAGTACGGTGCAAGGGGAGCTAACGCGTGGGAAGCGGGAGAGGGAAGGCTTGCCGAGGACCAAGAAGTACAAACACGGAGGACCGAGACGAGGTCACGATTTTTCGAACACTGACCTTACCGACCGAGCATCTCAGGAGAGAGTGCAATACCAGAGAGCAGGGCCACCAGGGGTGCTGCTTCAGCGATAACTCGAAACTAGCGACCGTGTGTTGACGATGGAGGGAGACTTGACGACCGTGCAAATCGCTAAGCGAGACGCGTCGCGAAGTGCGGGGTAAGGGGGAGAAATGGCAACGCAAGCGTGAACAAACGAAGCCAGAATCAAGAACCCCGTGGGAGGGGAGGCCAGAGACCCCAGAGAGAGGAAGGGAAAGATGGGTGCGTGACACTCCTAGGCAGGAGCCATGAGGGGAGGTCAGAGGCGGAGACCACTCTCACGATGATTTCCCAGGGTGTTGAGATTTCAATCGCTGGAGGTGGAGCGGACGAGAAAGATGAAGGAAATAGGGGGGTTCTTTAGTTTTTATTTTTTATTTTTAAATCATATATTAGTTGTTAAGGTACAAGAAATCGCATGGAGCGCTAGCTATGGCGAAAACAAAACCCAAAATCCAAAATGTACTAACAAAGGAAACATCAGGCGCCAAAAAAACTCTTCAGCTGGGGTCCGTACCGGTCCCGGGCCCATATACGGGCACGAAATTCAACCAAGTAAATCAAAGGAAACCTTCCTTAAACCAGCGGATGGCATGAGGGACTAAAAAATAAACCTAGCTTTCCTGAGACGACAGTAAGTAACCAAAGGAAACTACATTAAAGGAACGGGAAGAAATAGAGGAAGTAGAGGACGACGGGGGTGAGAACATGCCCGGGGGGAAGGCTGTAGCCGTAGACATAATGAAGCCGGCGAGGGTGCCCAGGAGGGAGGCTGAGGACCAGACGGGGGAGTCGGGCCGATGTCGAGGAGCCCCTGAAGGTGGCGGGTCCTGGCAGGCTCCTTGGCCGAGCAGTGGAGGATGGCGTGCTCGAATGTCTCGGGGGCATTCTGGCGCCTGGGGCAGGTGGTGGAGGCGTCGCTGTCCCCAGAAGGGTGGGCGTGGAGGTAGCTCTTCCCAGATCTCATCTGGTGGAGGCGGCCTGCGGAGAACCTGTCTAGGCCCATGAACGCGTGGGGCTTGAGCGAGGGGCGGTATGGGTACCTGGCCGGATCTGGCGCTGCCCTGTCCCATTCTTCCATCAGGATGCTCCTGCACTGGAGCTTTAGTTGGGGGTAGGAGCGGACCGGGGGGGCTCGGGCTAGGACTCGCAGAGTAAGTGCTGGGAGGTAACCGGAAGGGGGCTAAGCCCATCTGGGCCCGGGGGGAACAGCATGGAGTGCAGGAGGGTGTCGAGGGGGAGGTGGGCCCTGTTCTTCGAGGGAGATCTTGGCAGGATCCCCGGGAGGGGCAGACGACAGCCGGCATTTCTTGCACTTAGGACCCTATGGTCTGGCGAGTGGCGGTGGAGGGACGGTGTTTGCACACAAGGGGGAAGCCTCCTGGTCGCAGGGTTGATTTCCGGGGGGGAACACAGGATTCTAAGATAGGCCAAGACGCGTTTGTACGCAAGGAGAAGCTCGAGAGGTGGGCGGCAGGCCTCGATGGCTAGGATGTCGGTGGGGGTACTCATCAAGCAATTGGTTGTCCATCTCGGACCTTGTACCAGAAAGCGGAGAGCTTTCTTGTCATATGGACGGTGGGCAGGAAGGCGTCCGCGCCATAGGTGAGGATGGGGAAGAGGAGGGATGAGGCCAGCCTGTGTCAGAGGAAGGGAGGGAGGCCCATCCCTGGGGAGGAGAGTAGTTTGACTGCCACGAAGGCGGCCTGGGCCTTGGCCAGCCTTTTGACAAAGTGGGGTCTAGTAGAGACCGAAGGGGTGAACCAGTAGCCCAGCCACCTAACCTCAACCTTGGGTTTGAAAACTGACCCGTCTAAGTAGACCGGGGCATTGGAGATGGGGTCTCTATCCCTGTTCGTGCGCAAGTTGATGATCTCTGTCTTGGGGACTGAGAAGCCGACGCCCAGCCTGCCCCTTCTTGCCTTCAGCCTGGCATACTGCTTCTGTAGGATCTGGATGGTGCGCCGATAAGACGCAGAGGACACGGGCAGACTGAAGTCGTCCACCTATGAGAGCGAGAGACCGCGGGGATCTCGCACTGAAGGCGGGAAACGTAAATAACAAACCACAGCGCAGAGACAGGGGACTGCGGGGTGCCCACCGAAACTGGGGTGAAGACTTTGGGGGACCCCTGGTAAAAGAGCCTGCACGTCCTGCCAGAACGGAAAGACTTGGTCCAGGACACAAGATACGGGTTGACCCCTTTGGCCCTAAGCATGCCGCCGAAGGAGGTGGGGTTGCCATTGTCAAAACCCTCTTTTATGTCTAGAAATAGTGAGGAGACCTTCCTCCCAGCCATCTGGAGGGTCTTCACCTCGTGGGTGAGTGTAGTGACTGCGTCCGAGGCCGAGAGACCGGCCAGCAGGCTGCACCGGTGCGGATTGACACGGCCGGTCGCCCGGGCCATGCAGGAGAGTCTCGGGTTCATAATCCTCTCAAGCATTTTCGAGAAAGTCTGGAGCAAGACTATAACGCGGCACGATGAGGGGGAGTTGTAGGAGGGGTTTCCAGGCTTGTCGAGTACGATGCCATCGGCCATCTTGAGGGTGAGTGGATGGGATCCGTAGGCCACCAAAGGGGCAAGTAGGTCCTGAATCAGGTGTTGGGCTACGCGGTTCACCCTTTCCCATACCGAGTTGGGGGTTTTGTCCGGCCCGGGGGCCGACGATGGGGAAGACCGGGCCAAGGCCCTGCCGACCTCGTCTGCTGACAAGGGGAGGTAGTCCATGAACGGGAGTAGGATGGTGTCAGGAAAACAGGCCGGTTCGCCAGGGGAAAAAGTGGTCGAGGAGTGCTTGATTGAGTTCAGGCGGAGTAGAGGCGCCCGGGAGCTCCGGGAAGAGGGGAGGGGGGTGTCTGACAGCAAGTTTCTTGGCCGTCCACACAGTCTGTGGGGTTGCGGAGGCCAGGAAGGAGGACCAGTGATCCCTCTTTACCTTCCTGCTGGCCTTGAAGTAGGTGGACCTCGCCGCCCTTGCGGAGGTGTGGACGGCGCCATTGAAACGATTCCGTTTTCGAGGTGCGGAGCGCGGAGTTGTAGGCCTTCCTGAGCATCAACAAGAGCTCTGACCACCATGGTTTGGATCGATAAGTCACCGCCCTCTGTGGGGTATAGAGCGCGAATTGGGACGTAACTCTGCCTAGGTTGGTGCTGAACCAGATATCCAGGGAGCGCGTGGTAGGGAGGGGGGGAGGGCGTGAGATAGCTGTACTAGTAGATTTCAGGGAAGTTTCCATAGTGGCCCAGTCGGTCAGGGCCCAGTTAGGGGTCGGGGGGGGAGCTCGCAACAAGTGGGCCTCAAAGCAGAGGAGGATCGGGATATGGTCAGAACCGGTAGACCGAAGAGTATCAGACCACTCTGTAATGTATGGTGTGAGGAGAGGACAGGCAAAGGCTAGATCCAGGACGCCACGGCGCCCAATGAGTGACATGGAGAACCGAGTAAACACGCCCAGGGTGTTGAGGAGGGAGAACCCTAGGTCTGTTGCCCTGTCGAAGTAGGGGGTCGAGGTGGGAATCTCGTCATCCTTAAAGACTCTAAGGGGGTCAGCCCTGGGGTGATGGATGTTCAGGTCACCCAAGGTGAGGGTTGGAAGAGGACTGGATGGGAAGATGATGTCCGGCGGGACAGAGCGAGTATTGTTTGCGCGAACTTTGGTGGTGTAGGAATTGATTATGGTAAAGCCAGTGGTGGAGGGGTTAAAGAAACCATCAGGGGTGAAGAGGTCAAGTGCCATGACATCCCCCCTTCCAAAAAACCGTGGTAAGAGAGAAATAGTTGACAAAAAGGAACTATAAACATAAAAGGCAACCCAGGGCTCACAACCACCAGTTGTGGAGGGGGAAAAAGCAGTAAACAAATTAAACAAGGGGAGTTTGCACCTGTAGACCGGACGGTCTTGCACCGCTACAATGGAAGGAGGGTGGGCCAGTTGCGTGAATGACCCGAACAGAGACAGGAACACATCCCAGCTCCCGAGGCAGTTGTGTTGCACGAGTGTGAAGGGCTTCGGAGGGGGGGGCGAGGCCTGCTCGCCATCCCAGGATGATTGGTCGTACAGCATTAGCCGGCCAGACCCGATGGTGTTCTGCTCATTGGGGAAGGGCTCTGAGGCTCCACGGGAGGGAGCTGTCCCGTGCCAAGTGCGGGCCTTACAGAGGCTGGAAGTATCGTTGTCCTTCTGGCCTTTGGAGTATCCATCGCGAACGCCGACTGGAGGGAGCCGGTGGGTGAAGGGGGGGGTGAGACGTCCTGTTCGGCGGTGGCCGTGTCCATTTCGTCGCCAGTGGTTGGTGGGGGAACGACCTCGGTGGCAACTGTTGAACGCCTGGGGGGGGGCGGTGATGGCGGCTTTCGCAATCCCTATTCGTGGCAGTATGATTACCCCCACAGTTGGTGCAACGGGGCGGTCAGGAAGAGTAACCGCCATGAACAGCCTGAAGACGTTTTGTATCTTCATGGTATTAGGCAATTCCAGGCGGTAAGCATGGGTTCCGACTCTGGCCTTGACCTTGTAGGGTCCATGACGTTTGTTATCCAACTTTCGTGAAGGTCGTTGTGTCCTAATATTTTTCGCATTCAGCCACACTTTACTACCAATTTGGAAGGTGGGAGCTGGGAGTCTGTGTCGGTCAGCATTTTCCTGTTGCCTTTCGTGAGGATAACTCATTTCAGTCCTAAGATGTGCATGAAGTTCTGTCATAGTGACAACGAACGATCGTGACTCTTGGTCGTCAGTCGGGAGAGTTTGTTCATCGAGAAAGTCCATACGAGGATCATAGCCGTGGTTGGCAAAGAAGGGAGAGGTGCCGTAGTCTCGGATGCATGATTGTTTCCCATAAACTCCGCCATTGGTAACCATTGACACCAGTCATCTTGTTGGTAGTTCACACATGACCATAGGTACTGTTCTATAATACCGTTAACTCGTTCTGTTTGACCGCCAGTTTCAGGATGGAAAGCAGTAGAAAGACGTCGGTCAATCTTTAGTCTGCGACAGACGGTTCCCCAGAACTCAGCAGCAAAACGAGGTCCTCGGTCGGATATAATCGTTAGCGGTAGCCCATGGTGTTTCCAGATGTTATCCAGGAATAGATCGGCAAAAGAGGGGGCATCAATAGTGGTACGACAAGGGACGAGATGACGCAACTTGGTTAGTTGGTCTACCACAACCCAAATCGCATCATTACCGGTACTCCAGGGCAGGCCGGTTACAAAGTCTATAGATATATCTTGCCATGGTCGACAGGGAATAGAGAGAGGTCGAAGGATACCAAACGGAGCGTGACGAGTCGTTCGACTTCGTTGACAGATATGACCATTGGCCACATATCGTGCGATCTCTTTTCGCATACTCGGACAATGGTATCGTCGGGTGATTAGTTCATGTGTTTTGGATCTGCATGGGTGACCAACAGCTGGTGCGTCATGATTTTCCTGAATGATGGCCAGTTTCAAAGGTTTTTGAGCGGGAACATAAAGACAAGCTCGATACTGCAGGCGATTACCATCCTTGGTGCATTCGGCTAGGGATATTAGGCGGCTATGTCGTGCCCCTTGTTCTAGCATTGTGAGTATCTGGTTTGGAAGGAGGTCAGCTTGATAGGCTTCTGTCCATAATTCATTTAATGGGCACGCTCCAAAGTGAAGCGGGATATCCGCCAACAAACCCAGAGACTGGGACTTGAGAACCACCTGTGTCCTATGTGTCTCGTCTTCTAATATCTCTTCGTCTGTTTGTCCCGCCATCCTTGTCAACGCATCTGCCTTTCCATGTGCTTTACCAGGTACAAACTCAATCCTATAGTTGCACTGTGACAGAAACTCTGACCATCTGGCTTGTCGTTGATTGAGTAACCTTTTTGTGGTACAGTATCGCAGGTTCTGATGATCCGATCGTACCGTCCCAGGTCTTCCGACCAAGTAAGCTCGCCATTCCTCGAAAGCACGGACCACGGCGATCAACTCTTTGCCGTATATATCGTAGTTGCATTCGGCCGTGGTGTGTTTCTTTGAAAACAATACAATTGGATGTAGAAGCCCATCAGGTCCTGGTTGGGATAGTATGCAGGCAGAGGCAATGTCGGAAGCATCGGTTTCCACTACTATCTCTTTGTCAAAATCAAAATGGATCAGGATAGGGGCCGTAGTAAAGGCTTCCTTTAGTCTTTCGCATGCGGCTTGACAAAGATCCGACCACACAAATGGTGTACCCTTTTTGGTTAATTGGGTTAATGGCCTAGCTAGACGTGAATAGTCTTGGATAAAGCGCCTAGAGAAGTTTCCAAATTCTAAGAAGGAGGGGACATCGCGTAGTTTCTTAGGGATGGGCCACTCAATTATCGTGGTGATTTTCGCGTGATCCATTCGTAGGCCTTCCGTGGTGATGATGAAACCAAGAATCTCGACATTGTTGGTGTGCAATTCACATTTCTGAGGTTTTACCTGGAGTCCAGCTTTCGTTAGAGCTCCTAGGATTTGTTTGACATGTTCGATATGTTGTTTCTCGTTCTCAGAGTATATCAAGATGTCTTCAAGATATACTGTACAAAACCTATCCAGAAATAGGCGTAGTCCGTCATTGATGTACACTTGAAAGGTAGCTGGGGCATTGGTAAGCCCAAAGGGCAAGACGAGAGATTCAAAAAGCCCATATCGTGTATGAAAAGCTGTTTTCCACTCTTCACCTGCTCTCATGCGGATTAAGTTGTAGGCTCCACGGATCTCCAGTTTAGTGAATATCTTTGCTCATGAAAGTTGAATAAAGGTTTCTTTGACCAAGGGCAAAGGGTAATGGTTTTTGATCGTACCCTCACTAAGTCCTCTATAGTCAACACATAAGCGTAGAGAACCTTCTTTTTTCTTAACAAACAAGATGGAGAAGCAGCCGGGGAGGATGATTCGCGGATGAATTACTTATCTAGATTTTCGTCTAGCCATGCGTATAAGGCTGATAACTCAGGGGGGCTAAGACACTATATTGGTCCAAAAGGAAGGACAAATCCAGGGCGCAGTGGTATCTCATGATCAAACCTTCCGTGAGGTGGTAGTTGATCTTCTGTTTTCTTGAGGAATAAAGGAAGAAATTTGTGGTATTCTTTGGGAAGTATCTGAAGTACCTCGTCCTGGTCAAGAACCTTATGTCCGAGTGCACATTGTGCAGCATAAGCCCGTAGGAAATGTGGTAACTCTTCCTTGATTCTGTAGGCCATTGTAACATCATTAACGCAGTTCTTCAAACCATATTCAGATTCAAAGGTAAGGGAGTTAGAAGCGAAGTCAATCTTGACATCGTGGTGTTTTAACCAGGGTATACCGAGTGTTAGATGGTATCCCCCAAGCGTGATGACAAAAGCAGGAATCATTGCATGGTGGTTGTTAATCGACAACCAGATCTTGGTGATGTGAGTAATTGCTCCTGAACTCACATGCCGTCCCTCAATGACCGTCAAAGGTCGTGGTGCTTTAAGTTGAAACAAAGGAAAGTTATGGCGCTCGGCGAAAGCCTTGTCGATGAATGCGTATCCAGTTGCTCCCGAGTCTATTAGAGCAGGGGATCTAATCTCGTTATGGTTGTCAACAATCGTACATGCTATTACCAGATGATTAGCTTCAACCCCATTCTCCATGTTGTCAAGAGATAAACCGGATAAAGAAAGTAAGGAAGAAGGCGATTCTTGGCCCATGACAGTGCCTTGGACTGTACATGGGACAGTTAGTTTTCCGAGTGTTCCGACTCGCGACGAGAGTCTTCAGGAAGCACTGGTGGAGGTGCACAAATCGGCAGCAGTGTTGGCTCTAAGGGGACTTTGTCTGTTCGGACATTGTCGAGCCATGTGGTTTGCTCCCCCGCAGTAGAAGCATTGGCCACGTCGTATGCGATCTTCACGTTGCGCTTGTGATAGGCGGCATCGTCCAGCCGAAAGGTCCATGGGGTCCGCTTGAGTACCTGTAGCGGTGGTGGTAGGCGTAGGAGCAGGAGCCGGTTTTGGTGTCATGATTGTGGTCGTGTTAGGTGACCTACATGTAGAAGATGACCACTTTCGTTCTGCTCCGCCGGCACGGTTCTTGTTATCCACACATTTGAGCAATATGATATATTGGTCAAGTTCGTCGGGGGTGTCCAGGGTTATTAGAGCGTCCTTCAGTTTGGCACTTAATCCTTCGTACAATGAAGTTCACTTAGCAGCATCGTTCCAGGATATCTCAGCAGCATATCGTTGGACATCCGCTAAGTAGTCAGAGAAGTTACGGTTCTTTTGACGTAGGCTTTGTAGATTCCGCTCAGCGGTAAGGACCCTATCAGGGTCACTGAAGACATTCTCGAGAAGGGTGATCAGGGCTTTCACACCAGCTATATTAATGTTTCCTTCATCAATAAGTGGAAGGATTTGTTCGTAAGCTTTCCCTTTCAGGAATCCAACATATGCCAACCGATGTTGGATATCCACAAATTTGTGGGCATCTCTGAGGAACTTGGTACGTAATTGTGCGATGAATGGACGAAGCTCATCCTGGAATCCGTTGAACTCCTGTGGCTTGGGGATTGATTCTCGCTTAGGGGGTCGGTCGCCTGCTGGCGGAGCAGGTCCCCCTGCGTTTGCAAGTGGAGTAGTTGCAGTTGCCAGGGCAGTGTTCGTGTTGGTCAACGAAGTGTTGAGATTTACTATGGTGGCTCTGTCGCGCTCTAGGTCAGTCTTGATGGCTCTGTACCTTCATCAGCAACAACAGATCCTGCGTCTGATCCGCGGGCGTTGTGTCCTGACACAAGCGACCTATTTTCTGCGTCCCATGCGTGCTGTGCGTTCTGACTTGCGTTGCAACACCCCGCCACATTCCACGCCTCCTGAATTGCCCCGGAACGTTCCATCCGTCCTGACGCAACGTCGTCTCCTCCCGGCGTCGAGACTACCCGGGACTCTTGTTCTCGTCACTTGTTTCTCTTCTCCGCGTTCTAACACATCCCTCATCCCCGGAATCAGAATTAATCGCCTGCTTCCTCAGACGTCGACTGGCATCTGGAGCAGCAGCTCTTGTTTTTTGGTCACATCCGAGTCTGACGTCTCACGTCTCAGGCCTTACGCCTCACCGGTCTGGCGATCTAATAAACTGGGTTTCAAGAAACTCGCTTCTATATCTTCTATATACAGTATCAAGGTGTAGGATTCTCAAGTATAGCCGAGTCCTGATTCTCTCATCCAGATTCGTTAATAAACCTCGTTAAATGTTCTCAAATCAATCCGGCTATTTACAAGGCACCGCCGGTCCTCCCCCGGGATCAGATGCGCCAGACCGAGGATTGTCCCTATATCTAGTATTGTAAACCCTCGTGCGTCCTCCCTCATCTGGACTGTAATAAGGCCATGTTGATCCGATAGACGCCCGGAGTTGACTGGGGTCAGGATCGGAACACCGGCGACCCGACGCAGTGTATCCGTATTGTCACATCTGTAGTCCCTGATTTTCAAGAGGGCAACTACCTTTGCCAGTAGACAACCCCTCCGCGCACCATACATCTCTTCCGTACCCGCTTGTACCCAAATCCAATCATTGCGACAGCCCTGGTTTCTAACGTGTAGGGCCCCAGTGGATCGTGCACGGTGGATCTCGTAAACATCGGCTTCTTGGAACGCAAGAACTGGGATTTTAAGTTGCATCAGTAGCGCAACAGGCAGTGATCGAAGTATCACATGGTCTTCCGGAAGACCGTGGTCTATCGGTGGGTTATGCCTGCTATATCGTATCAATTCACGATATATAATATCGAGTGAGACTCCTGAGATCCTGCTAAAATCATCGACGTTGGACACGTCGTCCCGAGGTCCCTTTAGGATCCTTCGACGGATGTCCGGCTGCGATACCGGGCTGGTTGTCCTATCTAAATGCTTCAGGACGTCGGCGGAGAGACCCTCGCCGCGATCTTGCAGAGATTCCATGTTCAATTGTCTCATCCGGATGGAATGTTGACGACCATAGCTGTGCACGATCTGGCGCACGGCATCATTTTTATTCCATTGTCGCCATCCTTCCTTGATTTGCGTCTTCTGGGGGAGCTCTCCGATCTCAGTGGAATACATCGGAATATTGCGAAACTGGGGTATATGGTCACAAAAGTGGCTTAGTAGAGGCACCTTGACCAAGTTGAAATATGATTCGGCATTAATCATCTCCATAGGCAGTTCGCTCGCTTCGTCGCGATCGTCATCACAGATGCGGCGCCGCGGGGATGGGGCCGCTTCCTCACTCATCAGGCTTCTCTGCCATCGGATCTCCTTTCGTTGCTTGTCAACCTTGGCCTGTGTGCTCTTTGTCACTCGAAACTCCAAGAAGATATCCTTCATCCTATGAAACTGGTCCAGATTATTCTTCCATGTATGCTATGGTGACAGGCGTGTGGCTTCGGTATTGTGCCATCATATTGAAGTCGATAAGTGCCCTGACGCATCCGTGAGCAGGTTTGAAAGGAATTGCTTGCGCACCTTCTGGCCGGTGAAGAGCCACGGCGAGAACTCCCAGAATACAGCACCCCAGATTCCTCATCTCTTTCCCTTGCTACTGTGTAACCTCGCGGTATGCTTTTTTGGGAACCAAGAATCCCGGGTATGGCGGTAATGGCTTCCAACCGTCGTCGAAAGCCTGCTGTCGCCCGTGTTTCTTCAGAAACCTTTCGATCTACTCCATCATATGCTTAAATAGCCTGCGATAAATGGTATGGAGCATGTCTGGTTTGTACAGATCAGATGCTGAAACCCGGTCCTGTCTGTGAAAGACATTTTGGCCGATACCAAGATTCTCACTCATGACATGGTCGTTATCGGACTCTGAGCCTGAGTTTGCATTTTCGGGTTTGTAGCGTTGGTATCTTGCGTAATCTCTGGATCCATAATTTTTGGCATTGGTTCCTAATTCGTGTGTAGGCACCTCGCATTTAGGACAGGCGTTTGTCTTTAACCTGTGTAGTGTCACGTTTTCTATATCGTCCGCGATCCATGCGGAGAGAATTGGCAAGCACAGTCGCATTTTGGTGTTAGTGTAGTCATTAGTGATGCCGGCATGCGCCACGTCCTGTAGGGGTGCAAAGATGAGTTCGAATACATCTTGTAGGCTGTCAGCGTTGATTTTCCTCTAACGTTGGTCGGCTTTGAAGGACTTTGAGAATTTGGGAGGAATAGGCAATAAGGCGAGAAGGGGAACAGCCATTGATCCTGGGCTTTTGCGCGGGGCCAATAGAAGATTTCCGATCCTAATATAGACAGGCCACGCTTTCGTGTCACCAGAGAGGTTCGTGAGGTTAGTCTGATCTGACATCCCAATTATTGGAACAACGGTAGCACCCGGCGGAAGTGTCTCCTATCATCCGTCAGCTAAGGTCTTCCAGAAGAGTGTGGGACTCGGATGCGCTACTTGGATGTCCCACCATCAACCAGCCGTATGCATTTATGCATATATTCTCTGCCCGGTGGAGTCATATTCATGCCGTGGCGCATAGACCAAGTCGTCTCGGTATGAGATCTGGGGAATTAGATATCTAACGCAACCTAGTACGTTGCGGTAGAAAAATGGCAAAGTTCTTTGGCCATCCTCGACCTGTCCTTCGAACCATTGCAGATATTGACTGTGCGGGTCCAGTAACTCGAGGTTGTTCTCCAGCGTGTGCATGGAGCTATACCCGACTGATTCTGCATCTCCTAGGCCACTCGAGAAGTATTGATTTATTCGGGATTTGGATACTGTTCCCTCAATGAACCAGGATGCTAGTTTGAAACCTTGCGCGCTATTGAATGGTGCCCAAGGGTCCTCGCACAGGTTGCTGTATTCGTGCTCAAACGCGTGGACGTCTCAAGTGGCTTCTCCGGCACCTTCATAAGGAATCTGTTTGCCGGCAGAGGGAGATGTAGCGTCATTGAGTACTTCAGTATCAGACTCATATGGACAATGTCTCAATAAAATGGGTTAGGATCCGATCCAGGAGGGCCCGGATCGGATTCACAGTTGGAATCCTGGCGCTCGCTCGCGTCTGGGTTGTGCGATACGCTTGATTCCATATTGATATATTGGACGGTGGATGCAAGGACAATGTCCAGACCCCCGTGTCTCACGGTCCCCTGATGAGATACGTGTTGCGATAACTTTGGTGTTCTTTTCTTTGTTACACGGTTGCTAGGAGGGATTTCCTTTGTAAGGTTTATAACAAATTGTATTGTTTCCTTGGTTACGCGGATATGCGACTCATACTGGGGTATGAGTCGGGCGGCAAAGGCTGTGCTAGGATTGTCTTCTATATAAGGGGGCTTCGCCCCCTTTTTCCTTGATTCTTTACGCTACCTGGTATTTCTTTCACGACTCTTATACTTCAGAATATAACGTCTTCTATTCTGATATCCAAGTTCCACGCCAAGAACCCACGAACCTTGACCCTGATCTATCGTTACACGATCAGCCTTGACCTGAGATTGTCATCTCCGAACCCTCACGCTAAACGAGTGTTATCGTTTAGGACCTTCCTGTCGTTGTGTGCCTTGGACTAACGTCCAGTGC
>Ga0307517_10000308_pt1 | contig 84855 bp, 91 predicted proteins | sample 23_EM_MG_FD_194515 | JGI IMG/M metagenome (GOLD analysis project Ga0307517, IMG submission 194515) | Populus trichocarpa ectomycorrhiza microbial communities from riparian zone in the Pacific Northwest, United States - 23_EM | ecosystem: Host-associated > Plants > Roots > Unclassified | place...
AACCACCCTCTAGCTACCGTGTTAAGTGGGTGTATTGAGAGGACCGGTTTCTGACTCCATGCACCGTCCCACACTAAGGAACGCCCGGTCTTGGCGGAAAACCGGATAATAGGAGATAATACGGTATAGGTGAATAGAAAAAAGTTTATAAAAAAAAAAAGTTTTCGCACACACCAAAGTGGCTGACCAGCAAAAAACACTAGAAAATTGGTGGGTCACAAACTGGTGTGTGCCGTATGCTTTAGAGTAGCTTGGTAGCCGAAAACAAAAAAGTTTATAAAAAAAATAAAATGTTTTCGCACACACCACTTTGTGACCCACCAATTTTCTAGTGTTTTTTGCTGGTCAGCCACTTTGGTGTGTGCGAAAACATACCCCCTGTAACTTGTAAAATATTTTCTCCCCATCCGCGCGACCGACTTGCTGTTGGACACTCACATTGCGTGGCTATCTGCGGGTGGTGGGTGCACTTTTCTCACAAAGGAGCAGAAACGCGGCATGTGCGGAAAATGCTGCACACCAAGCTATCTCCCACACAGAGTTCCCATTGGGCCCCAATCTGTCTCCATAACAGTTATCTGTCCTATCAGATCGCCCTAGGCTACACCGGTCTACTGGGTTGCGCACTGTCTTCCCCGCCCTAGGAGCCTCCGCCTGTGGTCTCCTCAAATCCAGCAGGGGGTTTTTTGGACGCCTTACTGAGTGCAGCTCCCAAGTGTTGTTTGTTCCACAGGGGGTGAGGGTTGCGAACCTTGCTTGTGGAACATACAAAACTTGGGCGCTCTGCCTCCGTGCTGCGTGGTTCAATTACCGGTATTTGGGCTCTTATTATACTGTATTGTGCTGCTCGACTTCGAAGGTGGAGGCAAAGGCTGGCGAACATGACTCATAGAATCTCCACACCAGTGGCCCAAGACTTCGCCAGGCCCTCCCCTGCCCCCTCGCACAACCGCATGTTGGAATCCTGAATAAGTGTGATATGGACAGCGATAAGAATAATTACAGTCTGGAGGATAGCGTATAACACAGTAGTGTTTCAGTCGTATATCCAGCCCACAGACACACCGCGATGGTATTTACAGGGACCTCATTATCTGGACCTTCTACGCTGCAGTGGTTACCGCAAGGGCTAAATCCATACTACCTAAAAAAGTCCTCCATTCTCCTTCTCCTCTTCTCATCATTCCTCATCTTGTCCCCATCCTCATCCTCGTCCTCGTCCCCCTCCACGTCATTGGCTGTCGCCAGCGCCTCAAAGTCGGTATCGGAACCGGAATCCTCGCTCACCCTCCCTCCTGGTGTCGAACGTATCTCACCTTCCTCATCGGTCGTGAGCGCCTTAAAGTCGGTATCGGAACCGGAATCTTCGCTCGCCGTCCCTCCCGGTGTCGAACTTACCCCGCCATCCTCACCGGTCATGAGCGCCTCAAAGTCAGTGTCGGAACCGGAGTCCTCGAGGACCCAATCGTCGCGTGTTTTGCCATCGCTGTCGCTGCCATCGCTATTGTAGCCACTGGCGACTGCCATACCCGCGATTTTCGATATCGGTGTCGTTGTTGTAGATGCTGCCGCGGCTGCACCACCAGGAGTGGCAGTAGCAGCACCATCGCCCTGTAAACTTGCCATAGCCTCACGGAGCCTCTTGCCCCGCTCCTCCTCGACATTCGTCTTGTCCAAGGCCTGAGCGCCATAGACCTGTCCCTCCGGCGTAGAATAGTCCACCTCCCTTCCGGTAAACATGTGCCCATGAATGAACCTCATATTCTCATGCAGACCCCAATCGAACGACGTAGCCCTACTTTGATCGCACACCCAAGCCTTCTTCTTCGTCATCTGGGTGCCCAGAGCCTCGCTCAGGAACCCCTTCCGCAGGCGCGTAGTCGTAGCCTTCTTGTGCGAGCCGGTAGCGTCCATGCACCGCTTTATCGCATACTTCAGCGCAACGCTCCCAGTCCGCACAATCGGCGTGCCGAAGGTCTTGCGTAGCATGAGCGTGTACAGGTACTCCGTCTCCACGTTCTTGTCCAGGGGCGTGCTAGAGCAGCGGCTCGGGGAGACTTTGGCATTGTAGTACATTCCCGGACCCAGCTTTGAGCGCACCGGGTTGCTCGGCGGGATGTAGTGAATCCGGTCGCGGGATGGTGCCGTCGGCATGCTTTTGGGGACCACGGCCGGTGGGGGTGCAATCTTTGGGAGTTTCCGGGTTGCCCGAAAGGGCAGGCGGGATTCGAAGGAGGTTGCGCTCAGGACGGTGGTTTTGTTCGGCATCTTTTTGGCCACATCTTGGTAGTTGGGGGGGCGCTTTTTTGGTCTGTTTTTTTTTGGGCGGTACTTTTCTGGGCTGAACTTTTTTGGGCGGGGTCCGCCGCCGAGGAGGTGGGGTGTTGTGGAGATTGGGCGGGTGGCGGGTGGGTAGAAAAGGTGCGTTCGGAGCGCCGGGGCAAAGGTACGCGGGGACATTGAAGTTGAATTGTGTGGGGGAGCGGTGGTGGTTGTGGTTCTAGCGGAGTAACGGTATGATACAGGAAATTTTCATGATGGGTTGAGTTCTGGCGTCTTTGTTTGCCAAGACCAGACCTATCTTATTCTAACCTTGAACCTGGATAAGCATGCCCACAGCATTCAAATAGACTATGATACCAGTATGTTACACTCAATTGGGAATTGGCAATCCGAACCATACCTTCATCTTCATTAAAACAAAAAATGCCAGTATAATAACCCCCTCGTACCCTCTAGAATACAAATCGCCAGATCGAAGCAGCATTTTTTTCGGTGGTGGCGCGCTAAGAGAGGTGCGGCTCTGTCCCGTGTGATACAAAACCTAACGAAAGAGGCCCCATTCCGAAGAGCCCATATATTTATCATATCCCATCACTCGCAGAGCACGCGCTTCCTCATCCCCATCGACACTATGCCCGATCGCCCTCCATTATGCCTTACCCCCTGTGCCCGTCTACCCCTCTTCCTACCCCCTTCATCTGCATCCTCCCGACGTCTACCCTGCGCACACGCAACATCAGTCACGCGCCTACATATTATGATCAGAATATCCGGAACTCACAATTCCCAAACCAGATCAACAATAGCGGGATAATCACTCCCACAACTCCCGCCAGGATTCCGATGATTGTTTCTCTCCCCAGGGCCATTTTCGTTAGTGGTGGTGTGTGTTATGGTGATTGTAGGAGGCGGAAAAGGAGAGGTGTGGGGAGGTATAGGGGGGAACAACAAGGTATCGGAGATAAGACTTTACAAGTACAGTACTCGAGTATGCGAGAACTGTTGGCGCCTGTATCGGATCGGAACGGTGGGGGGAGATGGAGAACTGAGACATTATGCGCTCGGGTGCCCCTGTGCACGGTATGAACAGTGGGGAATCTTCTGCGATCACATTCACGAACTCTCCTGGGGGAAAAGATGGGTAGCCTTGGTTCAAGAAAATATGACCGAATTTTCTATCTAAATGAAGCAGAAAAAACCAACCGACCCCGGCCAAATATCTAAACCTAGAAGAGAGAGATGTATGGAATCATATGAAAACCCCCAATGATTTACATGTATTCCTTCAACTTTCTCAACTTCTCCTTTGCAGCCTCGAGGACGTCGTCATCTTTACAGACTGCAAACCTGAGGTAGTTTTCTGCCTCTTTCTCGTTGGCTTTGGTGTAGAATTCGGTGGGCGGGATCGCAGCGACTCCGATCTCCTTGATTAGGAACCAGGAGAGTTGAAAGTCTCTCGGTCGAGAAGATACGTGAGGTGGAAATTGGTAACCTTTAGGCAATTTTACCTTGCTCATGTTGACCAAGACGAAATAACCACCCTCGGGATTGGTGAACTAATAGCGCCAATTGTTAACTAGGGGCCTAGGCTAGGGGATGGAGATAAATACGGGAAGGCCCAATTCGTCCCAAACTTCATTGAAGCGGTCCATCTTGCCCTTCATTTCATGCTTGGAGCTCTCCCAGAATCCCTCCTTATCTGCCTGTTCAAAGCCAATGGCTACCGCTTCCTGAAGAGGAGAGACGGAAGAATAGCAGATCTGCCGCCTCATCAGCGAAATGCCCCCTAGGAAAGGTGGGGTACTTACACGGGTATGAGCGGCACCGGCATATTTGATGAGTTCAGGCCTCCCAATCAACCAGCCAACCTTACTTCAGAGTTAATTTCCCAGCTATCCACAAGAAATATTTAAGGACTCTTACCCTCCAACCAGTACAATAGAAGTTCTTCCCAGCAGACCCGACCGTGATCGTGAGATCTCTAATCTCTGGGGAGAGGGTCGCAGTTCTAGTGAAAGGGACGTAGAACAATCTATCGTAGACTTCATCGCTGAGAATGAGGATGTTATGCTTAACACACAATTCGCCAATTCCCGTGAGCTCCTCTTTGCTAAAGATTTTGCCGATCGGATTGTGCCTAATGATTATCAGCTTCCACCCGTGCGGATCGCAATCTCGGAACGTGGCCTACGGATTATTGATAACCTATCCCCAAATCCAATTAGCACGCGTAACGAGATACATAATACACCTCAGGAAGAACAAACTCACCACCATCCTAGTCTTTTTAGTGATAGCTCTCTCAAGCTCCGCCAAATCCAAGGTCCAATCGTCGGACGAACAAACCTCCGTATCTCCCTTCGCGGGGGGATGCAACGGAACGTAGACAACCTTTCCACCAGCCATTTGAATGTTGGGAATATACTGATCGTAGAACGGCTCCATGACAATGACCTCATCACCTGCCTCAATGAAGGCCATAAAGGCGCTCAAAATGCCCTCATTTGCGCCGGTGGTGATAACAATCTCGGTGGCGGGATCGAGCTTACGACCGAAGAATGGAGAGTAGGCGTCCGAGAGAGCTTGACGCAAGCGGAGACGACCCTGAGTGGGAGAATATTGGTTACAATCAACTCTATCCAGCGCTTCTTTCGCAGCATTCAGGATAAATTGAGGAGGGTTGTAGCCACTGTTATTATTATTTTCGGAGGGGAGGAAAAAAGGATTAGACAAAGAGATTTGTATATCATATGGACTCTGAATGGAAGGGGAGGAGGAAAAAGACCCACAAAAAACCTTGACCGAGATTAATAATTGTATTTCCTGAAGCTGTAGCGGCCGCGGCTGCTTCGTTGACAATCGACCAAACATCCTTGGCCTGGGTAGCCACCCTTGCAGCAGGTTTTGGTCCTGTCATTGAGCGCAGTTGTTTGAGCAAAATCCGGGGGGTTGAGGGACGGGTGTTGCGAAGCAGAAGTGCTGGGAGGCTCATGAAAGATATGGGGGAAAAGAGGGTTAAGTACCGGCAGTGGTGGAGGGTAAATGAAGGAGGAAAGAAAGGAGGAAGGGAGAGGGCGAGTGGTGAAGAAAGGACGCCGATGAATCTCGGGGCGGGGCAAATTTGGGGAGAGGGTCTCCCCCTCCACGGCCGCCTCCAATATGATCGATGATCATCTCTTATTCGTAGAAACAATTTTCCCCCTCGTTCCTGTAAATTGGTATTAAAGAAAGCCTCTTCTCACCATTCAAGCTCCTTTTGCCCACTGAAAAGACGAAAATGGTAGAAGTCCTCAACGGAGCTTTGCTCAAGTCCCCGACAATCTTGAGAAAAACCCGGTATTGCATACTCCCGGTAAGGGTCACGGGGCAAGATAAGTGGAAGATGGTGCGACTGGTTATCGGTTCCGCCCCGCTGAGTACACGAGTAGACCAAAGCAAATATTCTGCAGGCACTAGCGAGGCTTGTATGGTGCACGCAAGGTACAGCGCCGGAACGGAGCAATCCCTTCCGTTGATCTCACTAGGGTAGTATAATAAATGCTATAAGATACCATGAGCCAATCATCACTCGAGGTTACTGTATTATCGGGAGGCCCTCAATCTATCAGCCCACCGCCGCCAGGTTGAAATCACAAACCTGGAACTACCGGCATGATAGGTCTATTAAAAACCTTAATTGGACGGAACAGCACGGGCATTTCGCCGCCAACCACTTTAAGCTAATACATCATAAAAACATAAGTAAGGATGAAATTGAAAGTGCAATGGATGATTATGGCATTGCTGTGGGGATGTGTGAAATCCCTGTCTATGTACCGGTATACCAGCCAATTCAAATGTATGGAAGAAGTTAACACAAGCTGGGGATAAAGATCAATCGGCCCTAACTAGCCTTTGTCCCCTAGAGCTCTTGCGGTTCAATTATTGTCTTTTAAGGTCCGGATCGACTTTAGTTCCCAAGTCCATATTCTCTAGAAACGCCATGCCCTCGAGTTGCTCCGGTAGGTACTATGATACGGCAGTCAGTAAGATGATTGTGTAGACGGTAGAAACAATAAATGACCAGAAGAAATATTTCAGACATACCTCTTGTTTTACTTTCCCGTCCTTGTAATCGGGGTTGTACTTGTACTCCTTACCGTATCCAAGCTCCTTCATAAGCTTTGTGGGTGCATTCCGCAAATGAACCGGGATGGGCGCACCAGCCAAGGCAGGATCGTGTTCATGCAGCTCCATAGCCTTTCCTAGTGCTCTATAAGACCTGGTAGACTTCTTAGATAAGGCGAGAGCTACGGCACAGTGCGCAAGGTTGATCCTGGCCTCCGGCATTCCCACCTGTTGGATTGCAGTGAAGGTAGCAGTGGCGAGAGATAGCATGGAGTTATCGGCGAGTCCAATATCCTCACTTGCCATGACTATCATTCTGCGTGCTATGAACAGTGGATCTTCCCCTCCTTTCAACATACGGGCTAGCCAAAAGATGGTGCCATCGGGGTCACTCCCACGCACGCTTTTATGAAAAGCAGATATAGTGTCGTAGTGGGCGTCGCCAGCGCGATCGTAGATAATTGTCTGTGCGAGGCTCTTCTTGATTTGTTCCTGGGTAATACCGGGGCTGGTAGTTAAGCCTAACGCGAGCTCTAACAGATTGAGACCTGTACGAGCATCACCATCTGCAAAGCGAGCGAGATATTCGATCATTGAAGCATCTAGTAGCTGAGAAACAATGGGATGGCCCCCTTTCCTATTCAACGGCGGCTCGTAAAGTAAGGCTCTGCGAAGAATAGTTTCAATATCGGCTTGCGAAAGCTTGTTGAGTGCAAAAGTCCGGCAGCGGGATAATAGAGCACTTTGAACCTTGAAGGACGGATTCCTAAGTTCCGTATTAGTCGGGTTTTCCGTTAACAGAAAATGGGATACCTACTCTGTGGTAGCACCAATCCTAGATAGAAAAAGGATTAATTAGCAATGTACTAGTACCGTGCCGGTGCTAGGGGTTGCGCAAGCTTACAAAACAATCTCTCCCTTCTCAACAGGTGCCAAAAACACATCTTGTTGCGCCTTGGTATACCTATGGATCTCGTCGCAAAAGAGAATGGTCCTCCGTCCAGTGAGCACAAGCTCATTCTTGGCCTCTACAAAGATTTTCTTGCAATCGTTAACCCCACTAGCCGTCGCCGAGATCTCTATAAATCGAGAGCTGCTCATTGTAGCAATAACCCGGGCAATTGTAGTCTTCCCACACCCCGCCGCTCCCCAAAGGATCATGCTCGGAACCTTCCCCTCTTCGATTAATCCACGAAGCACGCCTCTCCTACCAACCAATTCTTGACCATGAATGTCGTCGAGATTTTTCGGACGCATTTTCTCAGCGAGGGGCATCGCTTTCTCCAGATGATCAGGCCTCTTGTAGGCTCTCGGTTTCTTCAGTAGTCGTGCAGGCTCATCTTCGTCCTCCTCTTCCTCATCCCCTTCGGCTCCGGTGCTTTTTCGGCCGTAGCTATAGCTCAAGGTGGCAACACGTTTGGAATTTCCTGGGGATATAGCATTTTGTTTCTCGCTTGAAGTAGCTGCAGTTAGTCCTGTAGTGGGGTCTGGGAAGTAAGTCATCGGTTTTGGGACCTGCAGCCCAGAGGTTGAACTTGACCCAGGTTTTGGAAAGGTACAACCCGAGTCCAGATGCTGGTTAATGAAATCGAGGGAAACATCTTTACCGCAAACCGGACAGGGAACCATTGTATTGTTTGGTGTTGATGGGTTTTGAGTGAATGAAGATGCCGGTATTGAGAAAGATGTGAGAGGATGTATGCGTGTACCAGTAGCGTGGATTACCAATACTAGTAGGAGGCGAACAAAGTTGATTTGGTTCAAGTTTGGTAGCAATGCAATGAGGGCTCATTCATTATGTTAACCAGACGCTCGAGCCCTTAGCGTCGAGTCCGTTAGCTCGCAAAGCACGCGCCACGGCAAGCCCTTGTTGACATCTGCAGACCCCTACAAGCATCATAGACTAATTTACAGAGTATGATTCAGCAATAATTCCGCATAATACTACTTCTCTCATAGACTGGTGAAGTTTCCAAATTCTTGCCTGCTATGTGTTAAGTTAATATTTTAAAGAATCAACACATTTTATGCAACATTCCCCTCTACAAATCCTAGTATAAAAATACGTTAAGTGAGACTTTTTAAAGCAACTTCATGGCGTTGTTCAATCCCAGCTCGCACGGTGGACATCTAAGCTACAGTAGTAATACACACATTAAAGGACCTCTTCCCGTTCCCATCAGAGTGTAAGATGAATACGATGATGGAAGGGTAAAAAGATACAAAGCTCCCTCCAGGTGCTTATAACGCCCCCCCCCCCCCAATCTGATCCACCTAAGCTCGGGTATCGATTTCCATCGGATCATCAATGACCTCCACCATTCTCCTTCTCCTCCCAATCACTTCCGGGACAGTCTGTTTCTCGAAAACTGCGCCTGCAGGGCCGCCCATCCACATTTCTGGAACGCCGAGTCTTATGCCGGATGCATTGCTAACCCAGCGAACCATCGTTGGCGGCAGTGCAGGAATGTCAGAAATGCCACCCATTGTAGAATCGGCGTATGGCCCCCCGGCAGGTGTGGCGTCACCGGTCCCTCTACCTTTGCGCATTTTGGGAGTCTGCTTCTTGAGGAGCTTGTTTATGGTGTCCATCTGTAGGGGTAAAGAGAGAGAAAAGCGGTCAGCCACGTTAGTCTAAAATCTGACTATGACAGGATTTACCTTTTCTTCCTCCAATCTCTGATCTGTAAGATTCTTCCGGCGTCTAGCCATTTCTGCCCTCTTAAGGGCTGCCTCGTCCGCGGTCAAGGGAACAATTTTGGCTGCACTTGGCCTCTCTGTAAAATAGTTAGTAAATAGTAATCCTGTGATTGTGCTGCCGCATACCTATGCCGGTAGGCAATTCTAATAGATCTGCGCTGTAAAGTTCGTCGAATCTCCCCCTCTGCCTTCTGGTTAATTTGCTCAGGTCGGGAGTTCCAGTTCTGCTTCTAAAATCTGGAGAATTGACGCTCGTATTATTGTTAGTGGCGTCGTCAGAATCCAGCATCTCCTCATCATCAGTTTCTCCTTCAGCGTCTTCATCGTTGAGGCCATCGTCCTCGAGAACACCTTCCGCATCTTCCTCAACGTCAACCTCTTCGCCTTCCGCGTCCTCCTCCTCACCCTCCGCGTCTTCGTCCTCATCTTCCTCTTCGGATGAAGAAGAGGAGGTTTCTTCTTCCACAATCTTGCGGCCTCTTCCCGCGCGGGCCGGTAGGGTCATTGCAGGGGCCCTAGTTGTCACGATGCCGTCCGAGGTCGCTGATGCACTACTTTCCGGTGTGGCAGCGGCAGTGGTACCTGGACCACTGTCAGCTGCAGCAGGGGGGGGCGTCCAGTTAGAGGTGGCTTCACGAAGTTTATCCCTTGCCACCTTGAGAGTTAACTTGAAAGGTTTTTCGTCTGCGACTGTTGCTCCCGCTTTTCCTCTCGGTTGTGGTGCCGCCCTCTGGTTATTCCTACTGCGAGATGATACCGTGATCGATCCTCTGAGTGAGCTGCCTGGTGCGCTGGTATTCGGCTTTCTCCTTTGGGGTTGTGTGATGTTTGTGGACTTGCGACGGTTGGAGGCTCGCGATACTGGTTCCTTCAGGAGAGCTTTACCGGCGCCCTTTTTCCGGGGCTCGTCTTCGGAGACATCCTTTTCCTCTTCGAAAATGTAGCTAGTCCAATTAGAGTAACTCCTTGCACAAATGTATTAAGGGGGCTCACGAATCCTCGGCTTCCTCTGGTGTATCGTCTTCATCGCTAGACTCGTCAAAATCTTCTTCTTCCTCGTCCTCTTCATCTTCGTCGTCAGATTCGTTCTCTTTTCCAGCTTGTTGAAAATCAATAGGTTCCTCCAGATCTTCTTCTCTCAAGTCACTCAGTTCACTATCCGAGTCGGGGGACGACTCTGATTCCGAAACCGAGTCGCGCTTCCTCTTGGGGGCCGGGGCTTTAGTAGTGACAGTATCTGCCCGCTTTCTCCGAGTTGCCATGTTCGCGTTTGTAGAGACGATAAGTTGAAACGAAGTCGGGGGGAAATATGTCGGGAAAGGTGTGGCAGAGGCGGCGATCAGTCTGGTCAAGACAAAGTGTTGGAATGGAAGCGACGCGCCTTTTCCTGGCGGCAGGCAGTAGCAAGAGCTTCGGTGATGGTGGTTTTAGTTGTGTTACAATGCGTGTTGATAAAAACCTAATCTTGAGGCTCAGGTTTCATGGAACCCGTGACATTCAACTCTCATTGTATGAGCGCTCGCGATCCAATAACACAATGGGGCAGCCTCCCGCAATATCATAGACTGCCAGTAGAATTGGGATTTCAAACGCTAGCGCGGGAATAAGCCCTGACTTGAAATACCGCTAAAAGTAAATAGACGCAGCTCAGATTAATTCCTCGGTTGAAGCCTGGCCTGCTGTGATCTACTGTAGCATCGTAAGAGGTAATTTATTAGTCACACTTAATCACTCGCATCATTGCTCGAATGCTGTGGCAAACTTGAATGTAGCAGTTCAATTATTTCATCCGTATATACTGCAGGAGCGGCCGCCAATCCAAGTAGGGAAATATAGAAAATGTCTTAAAGAACCAGAACCCCCCTCAAAGTTAATTGTCACCTACAAAACACTATTGACTGGCCAGCTTTCTCCCTAGTTCAAATCACAACAGTTAAAGAATAATGCTCTTGCGATCATGAAACTCAGTGCAACAGTCTATTATCCGTGTATGGCTGACAATCGATGTACACATAATAAATAACCCAGCCCAATCTATACATACCGATATCCCATGCCCAATACGTATGCATCATGCGGGGTTCCGACCTTCTCCACTCTCATCTCCACCCTCGCCCTCATCGCCCTCGTCACCCTGGTCATCCCCATCTCCATCCGATCCCCTAGCATCCGCCCCATCTTTCATTTCTATCCACTCATCGCCCTCCCCCTCCTCCTCTCCTTCCGTTCCCCCGCTCACCAAGCCCACCTCCTCATCCCCTGCCCTCACCTTCGCTATGCTGGGCCTCTCTGCCCTCTTTATCCCTACCCAAAGCACACTCCCCAAAATGCACCCGCTCCCCAGCAAACTCCCCCACCCAGGCACAGTCCCCCAGACAATCAGTTCCCACGCTAGCGCAAAGAGCATCTGCGTGTAAACCATATTAGTGGCGCGAGCAGCTTTCTCGATCTGCAATCCCAGCGTAAGAAAGTACTGTGTCCCGAAGCCGCTGATACCGATGCCCAGGAGAAGTCCCCATTGAAGCAGTGTATGTGGCCAGACAAGCCCTCCAATTGAAGGTATGAGGAGTGAGGATGCGAGGGAGACAATGGAGCACCAGAGCGAGAAGTAGAGCATCACTATTAGTGCGTGGGCGCGGGTACCTATCCAACGGATAGTCGTGAATGCAGTTGCGACGCCGAGGACGCCAAGTAGGGCTACTAGGACTGCAATTAAGCGCTGGTGCGGGGTTGCGGTGGGAATTTCCCCGGCAGGGAGGAGTGAGCGTGGTGTCGGTGGAGAATGAACGGTGCCAGAGTCATTTGGAGTATTCGCTGAATCTTGGGAGAAGAGGGATGCAGGACGGGCAATCAGGACAACGCCAAAGAGGGAGAATATAGATGCGAAGAACTCAGTTTTGGTAAATGACTCATTCAGGTAGGGGATCAGTGAGCAGGCGAAGGCAGTTGCGATGGGCGCTAAGAAGGTGATTACTATCGCATCCGAGAGGTCGAGATATGCCAGTGAATCTGCGGTATTCCACAGCCATCAGCGCCGACGAAGGATAGGACGGAGAAAGACGAAAAACGCGACGAACAGTATAATCCGAAAACACCAAAAAATCCTCCAAAACCTCTGCCAACCAGCAACCACCGAACCCCCCGTGGACCCCACGGTGCATGTTCCACACTACGGGAAAAAATCAATATACCGACAATAACCGTCGTGACACTCTGCCTGATGAATAATATCTGCATAGCATGCATCTTCTGCTCCGGAAGTGAAGTTTCCAAGACCCTCGTGCAGAGACTCATTGTCGAGCCAAAGAACTGCGATAGCAGGACAAATAGTGATCCCCGGTTATCGCGTACGAAGGACGCACTCCATGCCCATGCCCTCTCGGCTCGAGACCTCGATTGGCGGTGAGGAGGGAGCACATGGTCGGCGAGCGGGAGCCCCGACGCTGGGTGTGTAGATTGTGCGTATAACGGTATCGGTAAGGAACCTTTGTCTACCGCCACAGATGTTGGTGTGAGTGACCGCGGGTAGGAGGGTGGGCCCTGTTTTGGTCCCTGAGACATGTTTATTTCTTTTCTATATGTTTTAGTATGCCTTTTGAGAATTGGTCTTGAGGTGGCGGGGCGGTGGGAGGGGAAAGTTTGAATTTTCCCGAGGCTGAGTGGGGTTCCGCCGGTTTCTGCACCTCTCCTCTGATTTGGTGTATCGCATCGGTGACCCTATTTGATCCCGGGAATTTTTGTGATACAGCACAGTACGAGAGCAATAAATTTAGGCTTATCATTCATCTAACGAGTGATTTTCTGTGATTTACTACTGGTGAGATTAAACCCCGGGATATCGTAAAAACCTGCGTTATCGAACCGTGTGCTATGTAGTTGGGCATTCCTTTCTCGGTAAGGTCTGGAATTATTTGTTTTGGTTTTTTCTCCGAAGAGGGAAACAAGCTATGTTTTTGGCCCACTTTCTAGAGAAGGGAATTTCTGACCATATAGCACACAGTTCAATAGTTCGGGTTTTACGGCACTTGAGTTCAAAATTTAATGATATATTCTTCGCTCACTAGCTGGCTAGGCATGGTTGTCAACCTGGCGCTGACCGTAACATCATTGGACTGTAGCCAACGTGCAGACGATGAAACCAAAAACACTAACCAAAAAAGGCGACTTTGACAATGAAACCCATCACCTCTCAAAAGTCTTAGAGATTTGAAAAACAAGTTCTAGAGTAATTGAGACGCTGCAAACAAATCTATAATCTCAGGTTATTGCTACATTCCCTTGTTTTGTGACATCTCAAGCATACGAGAATTTTGGAGGTGTCTGGGTCCTTATTCTCACTAGGAATAGGGCTATAGTATTTCGGGCCTTAGAGTGTCAGAGCTCAGATAATTTGGCATAGCACATTCCACTTCTAGGGCAATAAGTTTAGAAGGGTTACGTTCGGATTTAGTCTACGGGTCTTTTTCTAACTCTCGGCATAACAGAACATGGAGTACCTGACCCAAATGCACTACCGAAGCCCGCAGAGAACCTGCGGAAGGAGGTTCGAACGAGAAAAACATGGCATTCGCTTTTGGATGTTTAAGATTAGACTAGTCAATGTTAGTGTGTATATATTCGAGACAGAAGGGGCCAGCTCACATCTAAGATCCCACCCAATCTTGGGCCCGAGGGTTGGGAGTTCCTCAGCAACGCTCTGGACATCTTTATCCCCTCTGCCGGATAGACAGATGACGATATCCTCACCGGGTTTCATTGTTTTTGCCAACTCCATTCCGCCGAAGATTGCATGCGCACTCTCAAGGGCAGGAATGATGCCTTCGAGTTCAGAGAGTGCTCTGAAGCCCTCGAAAGCATCAGCATCGGAAGCGGCAATGAACCTTGCACGATTGCTATCTTTCCAACTTGCGAGCTCTGGCCCAACCCCAGGGTAGTCTAGCCCAGCGGAAACAGAATGTGTGTCAGAAATCTGACCTTCAGCATCTTGAAGAATATAAGTGCGGACTCCATGAAGAACGCCCTTACTCCCGCCAGCAAGGGTAGCTGAGTGTCTAGTAGTCTCTAGGCCATCTCCACCAGCCTCCACACCCAGCATCTTTACCGAAAGATCCTTTGCAAAAGGATAAAACATTCCGGCACAATTCGATCCACCTCCAACACAAGCTACTACAGCGTCAGGTAGTTTCCCCCGCTTCTCCATAAGCTGCTGTTTAGTCTCATTGCCAATGACACTCTGGAAGGTTCGAACGATCGTAGGGAACGGGTGCGGGCCAATGGCTGACCCAATGAGGTAATGCGTTGTCGAAAGATTGACAACCCACGAACGAAGCGCCTCATTAACAGCGTCGCGTAGAGTACGAGAGCCTGAGAAGGCAAGCATAAGCATCTTCTGATCGTTGATATGGGGGACATTTCTTACCAGCCTCCACAGATATAACCTGAGCTCCTAGAAGCTTCATTCTGAAAACATTCAAGGCTTGACGCCTCACATCTTCCTTTAAAAGGTAAGCGCATTTCTGAGATATTAAAGTTCGCAACGACTAGTCAAACTTACAGCACCCATATAAACTGTGCACTTCATACCAAACTTGGCACAGACGGTTGCGGTCGCCACACCATGCTGCCCGGCCCCTGTTTCTGCAATAATCTCTGTCTTACCCAACCGCTTAGCAATAAGAACTTGTCCGATAGCATTATTGATTTTATGAGATCCTGTATGGTTAAGGTCCTCTCGCTTTAGCCAGATATTGGCGCCTCCACATTTCTCAGTGAGGCGCTCTGCTAGATGGAGTTGCCCTGGGCGGCCCATATAGGGATAGTATGACCGAAATTCTTCCCAGAATTTAGGGTCGTTATTTGCTTCGATGAAGCCACGCTCTAGCTCTGCAAGGCAATCCATTAAAGATTCTGGTACGTATTGACCGCCGAATTCTCCAAAGCGAGAAGGGATTGGCTGCCACTGTAAGAACACGTCTAACAATATATAAAAGGTGTCTCCCTGTACTTACCTGAGGACTAACTTCACTATCGGTATTTAAGGTATTAATCTGGCCCATTAATCCCGGGCCCGGCTCCACATTCTTGTCGCCGATAACACTTGTAGGAGAGACATCAGCTGGCCCTTTAGCCTTTTCAATGGCTTCTACAATCCCAACTTCATGAGTGGTCGAACCTTTGCCATCCCTACCAACAATCATTTGGCAATACTCCTTAACCTTCTGATCGATTTCTTCGGGTTTTGATTGAGAGATAACATTAATGATCTGCGAGCCAATAACAACACCCTCAGAGAACTGGCCAACCGAGACGAAGTGGGCACGAGTGGAGACGCCAAAGCCGACTGCGATCGGAATGTTTCCAGATGCCTCGTGCACACGCTTACATAGATCACCAAGACCAGCGTTCAATGTGCCCGATGCGCCGGTTGTCCCCATACGAGAAACAACATATATAAACGAATCGGCAATGCTGCAGAGAAACTTCAAGCGGGAAAGCTTTGTAGCTGGGGCTATTAGCGGAACATAACTCAAGCTATGAGCACCAAGTCAGTTGAAGCAAATCTTATGAATCCCTCAAAGACAAGCATACCCTTCATTATTACAGAATCCTCTAAATTTCACAGCTTCTTCTGGGGGTAGATCGCAAATGACGAAGCCATTAACACCAGCCTCTCGACAATCCTTGACAAATTTTTGCTCGCCGTAGATTAAAACTGGGTTGTAGTATCCCATGAAAAGGACTGGGACTCTCAATCCTCTCTTACGAGCATCGAGAACTGCCTTCAAAGCTCTAGTAGCCGACATCCCATTTTCCAAGGCAACCTGTAGCCGTATTAACTGCCATCCAATTGGGTAATAATAAAAATAAAAATAAGATTTACTCACGGTATTTGCTTTCTGAATGGTCGGTCCATCTGCAATTGGATCGGTGAAAGGTAGACCAATTTCAATTATATCTAATATTGTAAGTTTCACGAGTCACAGTTGGGGCTCTTGAAAGAATCAATCATACCAGAGCCTCCAGCCTCCATCGCCAGCATCAGGCCTGCAGTTGCCTCAACCGTCGGAAACCCGGCAGTAACATAAGTCACCAAAGCCCTCTGTTTTTCTAACGATCAGCGGCAACAACTGAAAATCTCTGCACGCCCCGGAGGAAAGGGAAACTCACCCTCCCTTCTGCCTTGCAAACAGCGAACGCCTTTTTAATTCCCTCCATGATAGTTTCCTTACTCCTAGGCAATTGGTTTTGCTTTAGAGAGCCTTTGAAGAGCGGGCGAACGTTTGTTGTGGAGTAAACAAGAAGGAAGAGTGTGGCGAATCACGAAGCTTTTGGATAGTGTTAGAGGGGTGGTTGGAGGGGCAGAGATCTGGGCGGTAGCGTCAACACTAAGCTGTACTTGTATTAGTGCCGTACTCGGGTACCAGTGCAGTGCAGTAAGGGACACACTATGAAAAAGCGCAGGGTTAGGGCCACAACACCCCTCGGAGATCGGCCCGGAGAAATATTACTCAGGTACAAGCACTTGGCAAGGCAAGGTCAAACGCAGGAATGAGGGAGGCCAATGATTTTGATGTTTGGGGAGTTATTTTGGCAAGGTCGAAAGGGATTTTAGACTGTAGGCTTGTTACTCGTTCCCGGCATGAAGAACCTGAACATTTGGATCCGAATTTACTATGGGCGCTTAGATACGCAGACAATTTGCCATACAAAATTTTGATCTCTGTGTTCAGGTTCTACATGCCGGGAACATGTAGTTAAGGCAGTTACCTTACTTTAGTATTGCACGGAAAGCCCGAAGCAGGAAATGAGGGGGGGGTTTTTTAAAAAAAGGTTTCGTATGATACATGGGGGTTGCCAAGTAAAGCCCTTTAGTGGCAGGTGGTGATGAGAGAAGCAAAAACACCGAATAGGAAAATATGGTGGCCACATGTTGCTGTGTTTTCCTATGCCATGTCTTAGGGATCCCTGTTATTCACATCTTGTATGAAAACATTTTGCCTGGTGCTTGTAGGAGTCTTGGGTTCTGAGCAGTTACCTGTGATTTACAGCTACTTTTTGCCCATCCTAGAGCCTCTTATTTATATACTGATTTGCCGGTCCATGACCGACAGCATCTAGAGTATGATATGATATAAAATTATAAACCCTCTCCCGCTGTCGCTTGTTTTGAAATATTATTTTCCTCCGAGTTTTACGGTAGGGATCCAAGCCCACCATAAGGTACCGGAAGCAAGCTTCCTTATGACCTGTTCTTCCTGATCATCGGGAGTCCATCACCAGGTATCACTCTCTCGACCTCCGGTATTGCATTTTGCCAGCCTATTCACATTATTCCAGTAAGATCGGATAGATATTATAGGAGCTATTGTGTAGCTCGAGGTATGTGTATCAATAGGGCCCCTGCTCTGCCACCAGCAGGTATCGCCCGCAGATATTCCTGCCCTTACGTAGTTATTCGTTGTCCCACTACTACTGACTTAGTGCTCTGCTGTCCTCGTGAAGTGTTCCCTTAGGTCTTCATAGTTACAAAAATTGCCATAATCATCTTATGACTGTCCTCAAATGAATTACCCTGACTTGAGCTTGTCTTTCCCTTCCTGTCGCTTGTGTTGAGTGATACTCCATGACCTTGGAGGCTGAAAGTTTTTCCAGTCTGCGCCAAGACATTTACAACCAAATCCTCAAATATTTTTTTGAGACAACTTCAGAAACACCAATCCACGTTCCCCAGGACTCAATTGATTATCCAACAGCGATGTTGTCCTCAGCATTGGTTACACGGCCGAGAGGAGTGCGGATGAACCTCTGTGTCTTTTGTTCTCTCAGAGCTCCAGGGGTTCTTGGTGCTTCCCCGCTGCGGATACCTGGTACGACTCGTTTCCGGAGCGGGGGTTCCCAGTATAAGAAGGCCCGGATCAACCGGGGAAAGACCGCTTCTAGGGTGGGTATCGCCGCTTGGGTTGGTGCATGCAGGGCTGATCTTTATAGGACTTTAGAGATACTACATACAATGGTCCCACCGTCGAAGGATTGCTCCAAGCTAGAACTGCGCTACAGGAGAGGGGGGGGAAGCCCGTCGAGAAAAAAAAGACCGACAAGCTGCCTACGCAAGATTACCGAAAGATATACGCACTTACGGAACAGGTGTTGACGGAATTGATACCCCCACCGGTTCATTCACCGAAGATACCCGGCTGGTATAGGGAGAATCCAGTGCCTCCAGCAGAGCTGCGAACTCGCTATCTAGCTTTTGTCGATGAGGTTTTGGCTGGATTCACGGTCCAAGATTACACAGCTACGGGTAGCTCTTTGCCAACGCCTGAAAAAATCACAACTGTGCATAAAGAAGGGAGAGGGTTGGACCACTACTTTGTTAATTCCTTTTTGCAATATATTGGGCAGAAGGATTTAGGCAAGGGGGACATTCATATGATCAATGTTAGGAAAGCCGCAGATATGAGGTTCCCTTCAGAATGGTATCCGATGGCAAGGCAGTTTAAGAGAACATGGCATCTACATGTTGGCCCTACTAATTCTGGGAAGACCTACAATGCGTTGAAGAGACTGGAGGAGGCCGCAAATGGGGTTTATGCTGGTCCCTTGCGTTTGCTGGCCCATGAAATTTTCGAAAGGATGAATGCCAAGGGAATCCCGTGCAACCTGGTTACGGGAGACGACAGGCGGGTTGTCTCTGCAACCGCCGCTGTATGTTCGAGCACCGTTGAGATGGTGGATTTGAACCGGCAAGTTGAGGTTGCTGTTCTTGACGAGATCCAGATGATTGGAGAGGAGGATAGAGGGTGGGCATGGACACAAGCACTTCTAGGAGTACGGGCGAAGGAGGTTCACATGTGCGGAGAAGAGCGAACAGTAGATCTCATCAAGAATCTCGCGGCCAGTGTGGGTGAAGAGTGTATAGTCCATAATTACACACGCTTAGGACCGCTAGAAGTTATGAAGCAGAGTTTGGGGGGCGATTTGACGAAGATTCAGAAGGGAGACTGCGTCGCTACGTTCTCAAGGAGGAGCATCTTTGCGATGAAGAAGGAAATCGAAAAGGTGACGGGGTTGAGATGCGCCGTTATATATGGAGGTTTGCCTCCAGAAACAAGAAGTTTACAGGCAAGGCATTTTAATGATCCCGAAAGTGGATACGATGTGTTGGTGGCTTCTGACGCTGTCGGAATGGGACTTAACCTGTAAGCTCCCTCTCACCTGTTTTAGGCAATTTCCTGATCTATTATAGGAGTATTAAACGTATGATCTTTGAGACCACAATCAAGTGGAATGGCTCAGAATTTGAAGCTATCAGTGTTCCCCAAGTCAAACAGATCGCTGGCCGAGCTGGCCGTTACAAGGTGGCCGTGTCCAGACACAATACTCAAGCCAACGAAACTCTCACTCCACTACCTGCTGTTCCCTCGAAAGGTCTCGTTACAACGCTAGACGAGGTAGACTACCAGTCCCTCAAATACGCTATGTCAGTTACTCCAAAACCGATTCCAACAGCTGGTGTCCTCCCAACCTCATCTCAAATTGAGGAATTCGCATCCCTATACCCTCCAGACCGAGAGCTATCTTTTCTCCTCAACGCAATGGATCGGGTTATGCGTACGTCAAATCTGTTCCACATTTGCCATTTAGAACAGCAAATTAAGACTGCAAAGTCATTGGAAGGAATACCAGGCTTGAGGACTCTCGAAAAGTTGCAATTTTGTATGGCGCCTATTGGACGCGACGTAAAAGTCCAAGAAGCAGTGACGAGGATGGCAGAGTGTGTGGGTTCCAATAAGGATGGGAGTTTCCTGAAAATTCCGGGCGTGGATTTGGAAGTCCTGGATACCGATAATCCGAAATCTATACTAGCCCTGCAGCGCCTGGAGGCATTACACAAGACTATTTTGGTCTGGCTCTGGTTATCGTATGTGGCACTTCTACAATTTCACTTTAGGTAAAAGAACTGGCGTGCTAATGGAAAAAATAGCTGGCGTTTCCCTGCTACCTTCGCTCCAAGAGAAACAGCTCAGGAACTTAAGGCAATTTGCGAAGAGAAAATCGACATCGCGCTATCGAACGTACGTTTCGAAAGAGGAAAGAAACCAGCGTTCGAGAGGGTTTCCAGTGCCTCGGTGGATCCAGAAGAAAGCACAAAGAACACAGATGTAGAAGGGTCTCCTACCGACCATAGCGATGAGGACGAGTTCGAAAAAGCGGTTTTGCCGCATTTGAGCGATAAACTGGCCGATTCAGGGAGGCTAAATCAAGTCGTCGCGCCTAATTGAGGATATAACTAAATGTTTTAAGGTAGAGAAGTTGTATTCCCCTGGGTGATAGATGGCGTAGGGAACTGCTTTGGGGAGGAGTGAACCGCGGTCACCCTTAGATAAAACTCTAGGGTTTTGCTGGTCGATTTGTATATTTATATGCTTTATTATTGTATCTACCGGGCCGAGTGAAGACTGGAGCGTCATTTTTCTCGAAAACCCACCTTTTCTGACTTTGGGCAGGGCATTGGGAATTTCTTTACATACTACTACTCGCTCCCTAATCTAACTTACTAGTACTATCACCAGTGATGTTGGTACCCATCTGCTACCACACCGTACATTTCTACAAAATCTAATAGTCTAAGCATAAGAGGGAACCACAGGCTGGTTGGGCATCCCCTCACTCGGGCGACCAAACTTGAACAGAACAGTTTCCCGTGGTATTATAGCCTTGGTAGAATATCGCAGCTGGAGAGAGATCAGCGGGCGATTTCCTCATAGAAAATTAGCCAATCGGCATCCGTCCAAGTAACTGGCCGTCCCGGGTATTTAATGATAGCCGTATGTAGAATTAATATGACGGCGTTTCGATAAGACGACGATGAGAGAGAGCGCAGCGAAAACCCTGCTTTCATATTACAGATACGGAATACTCACATTGCAAGGGAAACTGCACCTAATATATTGGATTTCGCAAAACATCCAATACTGTGATGCGCTGTACTTAGGAGTCATTCTCATTGATATTCCATCATTCATCGCCTTCCCCAGATACCGGCATGTACTGTCCGCCACCCCCCTCCCTCCCACAGGCAGCTTGAACACTATCTTTCGTATTAGGTCCACAGTGGCTATTCCAAAACGGGTGCCAATTCTTTGCGCGAAGACACGAGTAGCAAATTGCGTTTAGAATATTTTTTTTCTATGCTGTTTCCACCAATGGTATGATAGCTAGGTAATGGTAGCCCGAAAACCAGCAATTTTGGTGTGTTTTGACCAGCGCCTGGTTGCCAAACGACCCGTGTTGAAAAACAGTCCAGTGGCCAGGCTATATTCCGGAGCCACATGAGGGTGCGAGAGATACTTGAGAACTTCATTTCTATCTCAGAGGGCCAGGAAGGCCCACTATTTATGCGGTGAAACAGCAACATATATAGACAAGAGAAAAACCAAATGAGAAGAGAATTGCATATCCGGTTGATTGATTGAGCCGTGACATGAGGGAAGAGTCGGATAGGGTAAGTCTAGCTTGGATCGGAGAGTAGGAAGCCGGACATAGGGGAGAAGTGACCGGCTTTGTCGTGCTCTAATATTGTGCGTATGATAGGAAATGTATATCCGAAAGCCCAATTTCAGCGACTCGGATTGGCCAGAAGCATGAGTGATACTCCGTGACCGCTTCTAGCTGCATCTTGGCGGGGCAGAAATTGGCCCACCGGCCCCCACCGGTACGATAATTAACTCCAATCAACCATTTATCCTATGATACCATACCGTGTCCTGAAAACCGGAATAATTGGATCCCAAGCCAGGACGTTGGAGTTGCCTTTTTGTCACATCCCCCCCTTCTTACTTTTTATGTGTCTTAGTGGAAGGATGAAAGGCGACCATTCTTTTCAGGGCGATTGGCAGTATGATACCCCTCTCTTCTAATCTAAGGAGGGGGGAATTTTGGAAGCCTTTATTGGCGTGAGGTTTCAATTACCATATTCCAGTGCTCAGGGTACAGGTACAGGTACTTAGTCTTAGGCACTGGTCTGGTTGGTCGAAATCACGTGTGTGTAACGCGAATCATGCGGCTGAATAGGCTGGTGCTCGAGGTTTTGGTGAAGGAAAAAAAGGTGGGACCGACCCCTGGCGTAAGTGGCTAGAGCAAACACGGTTCCTACCTGCTACTTCAAGGTACAAACCTAACTCCTCACCCCAGTTGCGTCCTGGGCCTTGCGGTACCGGTACCGGAAACACCTCACAAAGGGTTGAAAAAAAGAAACAAAAGAAGAGGAGGATGGAGGGAAGCCTAACATAACTTGTCAGGTTTGATCGGTTTATTCACAACAGCATACAGCCAACTACCAAGCTTCCTCCACCACCACCATCCAGCTACGATATTGGTATCATACGATAGTACCACGATAGCAATTATACTGAGCAACACAACCCTCCCTCCCTTGTCGACTCTCCATCAAAAAACTGAAGGAAAAAAAAAAAAGGAAACCAAGGAGAGAGCCGAAAAATGGCAGCAAGACGCTATATTCTCCTCCTCGGCGCGGTCTCCATGATAAGCTTGACCTTCAACTTCCTCCTTCCCACAAACCTAACGCCGCAAAAAGTGCCGAAACTGTCGCTCCCGAACCTAAAGTCCGAGATCAAACAGCACGCGCCGAGCAGCTTGAACTTGTTCGGGCCAGCAACTCACAAGCCACCACCGCCGTCGAATTCCACGGCGTCCAGCGAGGGCTGGTTTTCCAGCTGGAAGTGGCTCAATCCATTTAGTAGCAATATCGCCAAAAATGAGGAGAGGAGTGCACTGCCGCCGCTGGAGAAGAGGTGTCCCGTTTATACCTTCTTCGATGATAGCGACGGGAAGGAGGAGGATGGAGTGTTGTTGGCCTGGAGGAGGGCGTTCTGGGCGCAGGGATTTAGACCGTTGGTGCTTGGGAGGGCGGAGGCGGAGGAGCATGGGCTCTATAGGGTTGTCAAGGGGAGGTTTAGCGAAGGGTTTGAGAGGGAGGTTATGAGGTGGTTGGCCTGGGGGAGGGTGGGGATGGGAGGAGTTTTGGTAGATTATTGGGTATGCATGGCATCAGTCCGTTCTATCGGGGGGGGGGGGGGGGGGGGGAATTGGGTTGGGAATTAACCGTTTTCGGGATAGATCATACCGATGGCCCCCCGCGATGACTACGTGCTCACTGCCCTCCGTCGCTGCGACTTTGACGGCGTGACTAGGTATAAGGGCTTGGGAAACCGCCTGTTCGCCGGCGACAAGTCCTCAGTCGACATCTTCCTCAAGCACATCATCGACACCGCAACCAATGAGACCGCTTCCATCGAAGAGATCTCACAGGAAGGCCTGATCCGCTCCGAGCCCCTCCCCCGCTCCTTCGCTGATTACACCCCATCGGTGGCAGCAGACCTCTGGCCAGACCTAGGTGCTGCCCAGCTCCCCGCCCTTATAAACTCGCACCTGCACGAGGCCTTCCTGTCAACTTACAACACCAGCATAGCTCTCCTCTCCCCACTCCACATCGAACTTCGACCAGCCTACGCGGCCATAAAAACTCTAGCGGATCGCCTGTCCCTCTGCCCACCTGGGAACCCGGTCCCAGGCTCCTGCCCGTCCAATCGCCACTGCGCCCCCTGCAAGGGAGTCACTGTGGCAGCCAAACCCTCCATCTCCCAGGACCCCTCCACCTTCCTCCTCGCCGCCGTCCCACATCCATACACCTACTATGCACTGATGGACACGACCTTTAGCCTATCGGAAAACATCCAACGCACCCTGCGCTACGTGCGCACACAGACACGGGATCGCGACGCATGGCTGCACAAGGCCACCACGCCCCCATTGAAAAAGGGCGTGGGCGCCGGCTCCCGCGTTCTCGCCATCAAAGAGATCATCGCTGCCCCCGCTAGCGCAGGCTTCTCGAATCTATGGGCCTCAGCTGAGGCGCCTGTTCGCGAAGAGGAGATCCCGTGGATATTCGGATTCACTCTCGCCTCCGCGGCGGAGTTGGAGATTAAGAAGGAGACTGGTGACGAGCGTAGGGATGTCGTGTTTCGGAAGACGGTCGGTGAGGTGCTTGGTGGGAAGGTGGGGAAAGAGGAAATGGAGAATGGTGAGCAGATTGCCAGGATTAGGTGGGCTGTTGAAGCATGGAATTTGGGAAGCGCCGAGGCGTGGAAGTTCACGGATGCGTTTGTCGAGAGGATGGCGCAGGAGAGGAGGGAGTGGAGTGCTAGTGAGAGGGAGTTTGGAAGGGGGTTGAGTGAGGAAGAGAAGAAGGAGTAGTCTTTTCTTTCCCCTCACTTTCTTTTCTTTCAGTTTTTTCTTTCTTCCGTTGGGTGATTTGTTTTACTTCCCATGTGCTGCTGCTTGGCCCTTGTGTTGATCTCTTTTTTTGTCCAATTCATTTTTTACTCGTTTTGGGGTTGTATCTTTTAATGGGTTTTTCGTGGTGGGGGGATGGGTTCTATGCATGAGCATGATCGGGAAAAAGCATGTCGAATCACGGATTACTTATTTCGCCCCATAGCTTAATCAATGGGGTCACGAGAAAGAAATGAAAGGATGAACATAAACCAAGGAAATGTGGAAAAGCCTTTTATTTATCCGCTCAGTTTTAAGCCTTTTTCCCATCCGGCGTCTAACGTTTTTGATGATATTGTACTGTCATCGCACCTACTCCTCCGGCACTCCGCCAGGTCCACCTTTCGAGCCCTGTGGTCGCTGTCAGCAGCCAGCCCTTCAGAAAAGTAAAGAGTGCTATAAAGCTTACCATCTGTCTCGCTTTCAGCAGCTCGTCGCAGAGTAAAAGGTTGCTAGCAATGCTTGACGCACTGGCAATTGAATTCCGGAGAACGCGGAAAGAATCGAAGACACCTCTCGACACAGGGTCCATGGGCTCACCACTGTTGAGGTCGATTCCGACAATGTTGCCCTCTGCCTGTTCGTCTTGTAGCGCCGCCACTATATCTATTATCAGTATCTAGCCCTGAAAGGTGGGGTAAAATGAATGGATACAAGAGTCCATAATGTCAAACCCGGCGTTCGCCGCAAGAGTCTTGGGGATAACCAGTAGGGCGTCTGCGAATGCCTGTACTCCCATTCTTGCTTTGCCTTTGATCGACTTTCGCATGGCTTCGCCGGTAAGGTGTGCTGCACAGGCAACTTGGAAAGCGCCAGCTCCTGGAACCACTGAGCCGTCGACAATCACGTTGTAAACACTCCTCAGCCCATCGCGGACTGCGTCTTGGATTTGAGTAATGGTGTGTGCGTTGGGCCCCTTGATGAGTAGAGTGACGGATTTTGGGTTCCTGACGTCCTCCTGTTCTCTGTCAATTGCTAAGAACAAGGTCAAGAGCGATCTTAGGTGAACATACAATGAAGGTATACTTCTCCTCGCCGAGCGTATGCTCATAAACAGTTCCAGCCCAGCCCAGAATATCAGGAGTCAGGTCATCAACACTGTTCTGAGATACACCACCGCATACCAACTGCAGACGCTCCATGTTTCTCCTCTTAGCCCGTCGAAGAGCAAATATGCCGTTCTTGACGAGGACATCTAAACTCAAAGGATCAATCCCCTTCTGATTGATGATAACGAATCCTTTCTTTGGGTCATTTCCGCAGACCTCTTTCTTCAATTCAACAATCTTCCTCAATTTTTCGTCGACAAACCTCCTCTCGCTCTCAACAAGCTTCTCCCGTTGCTCTGCAGACGAGTAGAAGAAACCGGAGTTTACTTCACTCTTCTCGTACTCCAAAGAAACGTTGAGAGTAAGGATGTGTGCGTTCTCCACACGTTTTGGCATATCCGGGTGGCGAGCACCGTGGTCTAGTGCTAGGCCACGAATCAATTGTGTCTCTGAGGCGCTACGGTGTTGCATCTTCATAATTTCTATCATGTGCAGATCAGGTTTCGCTGGAGGACTGTAGATCGCCAAAACAGCATCGACAATAGCGGGGGTAAGGGATTCAGCAAGGGTTTTGTTAAGCTTGGTGGAAAGGGAAGTGCGAGCCACCGAGAGTAGGAGCTCGCGGTCCGGCTCACGAGGAATCTTAAAGTCATCCAAGAACTATACATGACCAGATGTTAGGCAGTGCTTGGTGATGATGATGGTGCCCCAAATGGATCAAACCTTAAGCGCCTCAACTTTGGCATGCTCGAATCCTTCAGTGATAATACGGGGATGTAAACCCTCCTCGATATATCTTCTCGCTTGCTTTAGGAGCTCTCCGACATATAGTACTACGCTAGTAGTTCCATCACCAGCGATGTCGTCAAGAGCCGTCGCTAAGAATCCGCGAATCAGCACAAACACGCACGTCCATAGCAACCTATGGCTGATAGAAATCCGTACCTGCTCTAGCGATCATCACAGCTATATTTGCGGCGCATTAGCAAGATGCCCAGGCCCTCGCCTCACCCACCCCCATCACAGAGCAGGCAAAAATACCTGTAGGATTCTGAATAGTCATTTCATGCAACAACTTCTGCCCATCCTTGGTCAACGTAATCTGGCCCGACCCATCAACTAGCATCTTCAGTGTCCCCGAGGGACCCAGATTTGATTTCAAAACATCCTGCAACCCTATCCGCCCCAATTAATTAGTTATGATAACTAACGCAAAGGAATACGGTGTAGGATACCTTCGCCAGCGGCGATGTTCACTCGGAGAGCTTCCCCGCGACGAACTGATTCAGCCTTAGGGTTCAGGAGACTAGTAGCAGACATTATTGCCGATGTAGTGGAAGAGAGGTGATAGATTGTAGGAACCTGTTGTATGTGGTGGATATTGTGTGGAGGGCGCCAAGAGTTTAGAGTGGTTGAACTTTTTGGGGGTTGTGAGAGCCCCGCATTCGGGAGGGTAACCTATAGCCTGGATACTCGTCCTTCTCAGCCAAGATTTGCCTTCCCCATTTGTCCTATGATATAGTAAGATTTGCAAGGATCTTCCTGCCGAAGAGGAATAATAGTGCGTATGGTGCATGACTAGTGTGCACGCTAGTATCCGGAAGATTAAGGGCGCGTCTGGTCGTCCCGAGTTTTTCAAACCTTGATAATCACAAAGCGAGAGTTTCAACTAGCAACCGGAATAATAACATTTTCCACCTCCGGGAGGCGTGTCTGGTCACCACAAAAATCAATTTAACAAAAGTCCCTCATAAAAACCAGAATAATTATTATGGGAAATACAGTGGCACCTGTATTGCAATGTGTATTTTTAAATTTTTTACTCAAAAAGTTGATTGTTGTGAGTTATTGTGGTTTGTGTACCCTCTTCCAAAATGAGAGTTTGTGAAATACTGGTTCGATCAGTATTTCAGAAACCTCCATTTTGGAATGATTATAGGGTTTTGATTATTGAGTTTTTGTGGCAACCAGACATGCCGCTCAAAAGCAAAATAGCATTTTGTGGCAAACCTCCATAACCGGGATCAAAATGAAGGTTTGAGGTGGCAACCAGACGCGCCCTGATAATAATAATAATAATAATAATAATAATAATATCAATAAACAAACGAAATAGAAATAAATAGAAAAGAAAAGCGAAGTAATAATCAAAGACTAAAACCTAGTATGTCCGCCATCAGCAGCAATAAGGTCGGTAATCCGAGTAGGCATAGAGGTCATAAGCTGATCAATATCATGAGGGCATAGGGCCTCCCACTCCTCATGGATAGCGGTAAGAAGAGTGGGCACAGTAGAAGGGCGGAGAGAGTGTCGCATTATGCGGCGCTTGAGGAGGCATCAAATACCCTGGATCGGGTTCAGATCGGGTGAGATGGAGGGTCAAGGAAGAACGTAGGTGGCTATGCCAAGTTCTTGCATAGCAGAAGTGGTGGCACGAGAGCGATGGGCAGAAGCATTGTCGTGTTGAAGATAAATGTAACCTGAGTTAGTAGAGCCAACTTGGTGTAAGAACTGCCACCAGGGGTGTAAATGTGGTTGTAGGATACGATTGATATAAGTCTGGCTATTGATAGTACCCCAGGTTGGGGTATCCCAAATAACCAAAGGCTCCTTTTGATTACCGTAGATCACTCCCCATACCAAGATCGTAGAACGGCAAGCGAAGTGGGAAACCAAACAATCCTCCAAATACGCCTGCCCGGGACATTGTGTAATGGACACCGTCCCACATACCTCATCAACGGAAAAGGAACATTCATTACTTCAGATCACGTCACGCCAATCCTCCACCTTCCAATCCCGAAAATATTGGGCCCAAGCCAAATGCCGAGAACATGCACTGACCGATAAAATGGGCTTTGCAGGGGCAATTCGCCTGTGATAGCCAGCACTTTCGAATACCCGGCGGAAAGCGTTACGGCCAAGGCGAATACCAACTTGTTCAGCCACCTGCTGGTATCAGAGTCAGAGATTCTCTGCACTAGCGGTTGCTGTTTAGAGGAGGTGGCTTCGAAGAGTATTAGTTACAATGGGGCAGCGGTTTTGGGTAGGATATTGGTTACAATGGGGCAGCGGCCCTGGGTAGGATATTGGTTGGGCTGGGAGATTGCGGTATGGCGGGTTATACGGTAGAGTGAGCCAAGCGAAATATTAAACGTTAGTTGAAGCTGTCACGGTGAGTAGCTCCAATCGCTAAAGATCCGAAGTGCTCATATGATTTCTTGCATAATATTATTATGTGAGATAACCCGGTACTGGATGGAGGAAGAACCCACTAGAGCCCCATTGGCATTGTGATAGTTCTCGGGCTCCTCCTTCTCCGCGTTATTGGGAGTTGTTAAACTCAGGCGAGTGATATCCTGTGAAGCCATTCCGTAGCCGATGCAACAAGAATAAAAAAAAGCAACCCAGATGGCTACTTCAAGCAACTGGACTCAATGGGCATACCTACTATGGTCTTTAGTATGGAATCGGAATACGAATACTCTACCTAGGAAAATCAAGTTTTCAATTCTTCTTTACTAATTTGATGTTATTTTTTGTCGGATCTTCACTGAGTGTTGTCACTCAAAAGTCACTTCCCTTTTGTGCCTCTGATTGGCTTTAGCTTTTTGCTTTTTTGGCATAGCCTGGTTTCTTCAGCTATTAATCCTTACTAAAGTTTTCCACATTTCTTGGTTTTCTTGTCACCAACCTTGCATGACAAGGGTATTGATCTTTCCCATTTTTATAGCCACACCTGAGTAGACAGTTAGACTCGCACTAGTTAGTATGCACCACTCTCAGCACTATACCTCTTTGGTAGATAGATCCTTGTAAACCTGACTACAACAAATGGGGAAGGCAAATCTTGGCTGAGAAGCATGAGTAGAGGTTTCGTCTCTTCAAGTTCAACACAACCATCCACTTACAACAATCATCCGCAAAACAAAAGTAGTTAATACAACAAAGCACAATGCTCAAACTCACATGTCAAGCAAGGATCCTTTCTTCTACCCTTGTTCATCGATGTATTGGGTTTAGAAAATACAGCAATGAACTTCAAGTTGAATTTACCCCCTTCATCCTCAATCATACTGGACACAATATCAAATCTGAGTCTAAGGACACTGTATTCAAGAGTGTCAAACCAACTTGAATGACAGAATCCAATAGGGCTGATAATCTGTCTGGTTTCTGTGTATGTCTACCTCAACCTGATTGTCCAAACTTCTATTAACAAACCATAATATGGCTGGAAATCATGTATAGCTTAGACAATAAAATTGATGGTAGAATCAAGACACAGATTACATTTACAAATACCTGGTGATTATTAACCAAGATGGTGATAGCAAGATCACGGCTGCTATAAGGTTGATATGACTAAATTGATCGGTAAAGTGGAATCTCAACTGGGGGAAGGGATAAGAAATCTACAGGATGAAATGCACAAGGGGAATTTCAATAGTTACCATGAATTTTGAAAGCTTAAGTTAGACCAGAGATTCATCAAGTTGCAAGTCCAGTGCATCTTTCTTGCATCATTATCGGTTAGTTTCCCCTTTAACTACTGTATCCGCCAGTGATTAATCTAATAAGTATAGTTGATTTTGTGGTATTTAAGAGATTATGTCTACTGACAGCTGCCATATCCCACTCTCTTCACAAAGGAAGAAGGAACCTCCCACGAGCACAAAGTGGCCTCTCAAAAGCATAAACAAAAGAAGTAGGTCTGCTCTTGATAATTATGTTGTGCTACACTGTTTGTGTCTAGGTTACTGCTCTGCCAGTGATGCTCACACATGGCCTGATTATCGCAGTAAGAAAAGGAAATTGTTTCTTGATTGTAGTTTGCTTTTTGCTTTATTCCTTGCCCTGTCTGATAGAATTGCAAGAAAGACTGTGGATGTGAAACACATTTAAAAACTATTACCTATGTAAGGTCTTATAACTTCTTTTTTTGTGTATCTTATTGGTCTACCTTTCGTCTTGATGAATTAGACTAATTTTTCCAAAGAGATAAACTCTGGAAAGCCAGATTATTTGGACCTAATACCTCTGTTCTCTTGTATCCCGCTTTTTGTGGACATGAGGGAGTGTTATTTACAAGAGTGCATATGTATTCCCCTCCCCTCTGTACTCATGAGGAGTGGAATGTCCTCTCCAACAAGATACCTGCTTTGAGAGTTCTTATCCCCTACATCCATTGTCCACTCCGGTTCCTCTTGTCTGGGTCTCAAGGAAGAAGAATCTGGCAGCTGGATATATAAACGGGTACTTGATGCGCTTACCTTTTCGACCCTATCGATCTTGCGAGGGTTCGGGTTTGGGGTAGCTTCATGTACCCATATGTCATACCGAAAAAAATTGCGGAAACTCACTAAGTCCGGACCAGGATATCTTAATTCCTGTCCAGTAAGATATCACATAGCTTGAGATTTTGGCTTAAAGAACAGGCTGTCATTGGCAAGCGCTTGCTGGTATAAACTGGCCAATGAGAAACACCCACTGAGGATGAATTCGACTCCCTCACCGACCCGGATTTAACATATTCTGGTCCGGGCTTAGCGAGTTTCTGCAGTTTTTGCGGTATACGAGGCCCACAAGACACCGCAACTCCCCCCGAAGAGGAGTGATTGTTCCTATTTGTGACAAATCGTCCCACAAGCTGACCGGTTACTAAACAAAACTAGAGGGGGGGCACAATTCCCTTCAGCTAGTGATAGATTCCCTCTCTCATCTCTCAAGAGCACAGAGGCAGTTTTTTCTCTTCCTCTCCCGGGGGGGTAGCGTTGTAGCTACATGCCACAGACACGAGGGTGCTAAGCCGCAGGAGCAAAACACCTCACAGATATTCACATCAGCTCTGACAGGGATTTCCATGGGGGGCTAAGAAGGCAGGCTGGAGTTAGAATTGAATTGAGCAAATAATTCAACGCAAATGGGCTTACGAAGTGGTGTCGGGCTGCAGAAAGGGAGTGCAGTCGTGTTTGGCATTGAATATGGGGACAGACTACAAACACCCCCGGTGGAAGTACCCAGCCCCCCCCAGTCCTGGGCTCCACAATTCCCTCATCATCTCGTCTCCAGCTAACCATCCGCGCGATACTAGGCCCTGGGCACCAAAACCCACGGGGAATGTAAATGGCGGCGCCGGCGAAAGAAGACCTCACCAGAAAGCCTGCCAGTGGGCCAAGCTGACTTGGTGCCCGTTCTACCTGCTTGCTGCTACCGTACATGCCTGGGCGCACAGTTGGTGTGCATCTGCGTTGGGAGGTGTATGAAGGTTGATCCGGTTTGGATCTGGGGTATCATAACGTGGGTGGGTGCGTTGTGGTTAGATGTTAGTGCCTCGTTTAGGAGGGGGGGGGGGGCTGTTAGCCTTGCTATGGCCGACATTTTGGAAAGGAGGGATTGGGGAGTTGGCGAAGGGGATTGAAGGTAGGGTTTTTGAAGTGAAGGGGGAAGAGGTTGATGGTGTGAATACGGGTACTGTCGGGCTGTCGGGCCCGAGAGAATGTTTGAGCGGCGGGGGAGATGGAAGCTATGAATAGGCAAAGTAAATATTATCATCTCTACCAATCAATCAATCATATTGAATCTACTAAAGTTATTACACATTACAAATCACCCCCGCTCACTCGCCTTCAGTAGAGTTCGAATGGCAAGGTACGGTAAGTTACCATACGATACCATAGGGAGGTTTTTATAACCCTAACCTTAACAAATCCGTTTTTACCCCACCACCGGGGGCATGGCGAAACTGGGCGGGCCGCGAACAGGACTGTATGATATTGTACCGTAGTTGGGGGAGGCTTCTTGGTGGGCTGGGCGTTTGGTCAGAGGCTTGGGTGCTTTCCCATCCACTATGATCGCTCGCTGCTCGTTGTAGGATTAGAGTTAAAAATACATATATCTTATATCTAATATGTACTGCAATGTGTAATACAATACATGCATACAAACGTACGGTACATACATACCCACAGCACGATCGCTCCCAATTCAAGCTCATTCTATAACTTAATAGCTATCGCAATTCCCACACGCAAAAAAAAGGAGAAACAAAAGCCAACCATTTTACCGCCACACCACCAACCAACCCTGCCCTGTATAAATTTTAACCCATGAACGACTTTTGGAAGAAAACAGGAGAAAACAAACGGAGAATATATATGCATAAAAAAAAAGATATCACACATGATATTACAAACAATGTCATATCCCCTGCGTAAGCAGAAGAAGAGAAAAAGAAGAGAAAAACCAAGCCCAAGACTAAGAGTGGGGAAAGAGGTGAAGGGGAGGAATTTATTCTAAACCAATCTCTACCGCTCCATCCAACCCGATCCGATCCAATTCAATCCAATTCAATCCGCTCTAACTCTGCCAGCCCCCTTCGACTCCGCCGGATCTCCAATTCCGAATCCCCAATGCGGCTTCCTCTTACTCCTGCCGGACTTTTCGCCATACTTCTCGTCGAATTTGCGGATCGCTGCGAGTGAGGACATGTCGTCGCTAATACTCGCCGTGATCTCTTGCAGTGCCTTTTGGAAATGCCTCTCTTCTAAAGTACGCTTCTCAGGAAAGGTAAATGACTGCTCTTCAACTTTTGCTTTCGCAGCTGTAGCGTTCTCCTCACGGACACAGGCTAGCGCCGCCGAGACGCAGAGGTTCTTCAGGTCTGAGCCGGAGAAGAGGATTGTTTGTTCAGCGAGTGACTGGAGTGATACTGATGGCGCGAGGATTTCGGCTGCTAGATGTATCTTGAGTATCTCCCGGCGGTCGTCGACGGTAGGTAGGTCTACTAATATCCTCCGCGGGAGACGGCGGAGGACTGCATCGTCGAGGTCGAATGGGCGGTTTGTAGCGACCATGATGAAGGCGGTGGATTGCATATCCGCCCATTCTTTCAAAAACTGGTTTATGATTTCTCGGTGGGTGGTGCGGGTAGAGTGGCTGTGGCGGCTGCCGAAGATTGCGTCGGCTTCGTCGATAAATACGACGCAGGGTGAGAGCTTCCTTGCTAGGGAGAAGATGGCTTTGACATTTTTCTCGCCTTCGCCGACGTACATGTCGAAGACTTCGGAGCCGGAGACTTCTAGTACCTATATTGTCCGGGAATCTGGAATTAGCATTAATTCGTAGGAATTCGTGAGAGATGAGGGAACGTACTGTAGCTCCACTTTCCTTTGCTACCGCCCTTGCTAGTAAGGTCTTTCCGGTCCCAGGTGGCCCGTATAGCAGCACACCCGGTATTCGGTCAGTAGCCAGTACACCATATTTGAAGGCCTCGGGTCTTATCAAAGACAATGAGGTTAATGTCTTTAACGCCTCAATGGTTTCTTCCGGAGCTCGGACGGACGAGAATCCCGTGTGAATCTCGGTCGGGTCGACGACACCCGCCAACAACTTTTTCTCGTGCGCAGTGCAATTCTTAGGTATTTTGGGCTTCTTCCTCAACGGCTTTCCTTCTAGTGCTGCGACCCTTTCCGCTTCATCCTGTTCAATCTCGTTCATCATATCCGCCAACTCTTGCTCCGCTCGATCGGTAGCCACAGCCCACTCAACCTTTGCAGCATCGCTACGATCTAGGACCTCGATAGCTTGCTTAATGTCATGACGAGTAACCAACGTCCTCCCGTTCAATTCGCCCAGTATGAACGTGCAAAGCCGATGAACGTGCTCAAAATTCCATATGCTGGTGCTAGCACTTGGAACAGCGGTCTCAAACTCATTCTCTACTTTCAAGCCGACCGGCAAATGCTCCATTGTTACCGACTGTCCGTTTTCCCCACTCTTCCTACGTAGTAAATCACCTAGATGTCGCATGTTAATTTCTCGGCAGCGGGCCATCCTGTCGTCGCGATACACTGGGTTTAGGGGATGAGCGGGCACGATAATAGTTCTCTCGAAGGAGCTACCGGACTGTAGTTGTGCTGTTAATATGCCGGATTTTGTGAGGTAGTTTTCAACTCCCTCTTCTGCTGAAGAAGTGCCAATAACTACTAGATTTTCTCCATTGCTTCGCCGTTTCAATATTACCTCATAGAATATTCGGAGTATTGCCTGGCCAGAGTTGTTTTGCTCAAGCTCACGGAAGTCCCGTACATGGATGATGGTTTTCTGATTCGGTAGCGCCTCCTTCTCCTTTGACGCCTCTGAGGATTCGGTATCACTAATTGGGTGTCCTTTTGTTCGTTTGATCTGATTGGCTGAAAGCACAGATTCAAGAATGCCCCATATCTTTTGCTCATTCGCTCTCTCGATGGATTGTTCAGAAGCTTGTTCCGGATCCGGTGGGGCCGTAACGGAGAAGAGAGGGGAGGCAAACACTGGAATTTTTCCTGATCCTAATAGCTGGATCCATTGGGCCCAATTCAGAGCTACCTGCTGAGCAGGAATGATTGTTTCTTGTGGTTCAGCCTCCTCCTCATAGTCCTCCTCCTCCTCTCCCTCCGCTGGTTCTTCGCCATCTTTGTTCTCCTTTGGAGCAAAGATATCGTACCCTAAAGAGCGGATGGAAAACGATGAAATCGGCGAGGAAGTCCCTATAGAGGCTTTAGAGTCTCTCAAGGGATCAAAGAGCAGAGTATACCAACCCAATAGTGAGTCTCCAACGGACTCTCCAAGCAATTCCTCAAGATCTAGTGGGTCAATCCTAATCACGTCCGCCCCCACGTCCTGAGCCACTTTGTTGACTATAGCATCTAATTGGTAGACACTCCCGCCAATAGGACTGTGAAGTATGCAATGCGATTTCATCACGGCGAGACTATGAGACGACAAACGCTTTGGCGACGTCAACCCGGCCCGTAAAGTCGCCACAATTTCCCTCCACACATTCTCTTCCAGCAGGTAGCGCGTCGATGCCTGCTTATTTGGATCTTCAGGAGGAGTATCAGGTGGGGGAGGATCTAGCGAGGCTCCTGGTAAGGTTGAAGGAACATATCCCGATGCGCTGGAAGTAATAACAGCTTTAGGGCCGGGAGCAGCCTCATCTTCCAGCAATCTGACCCGCTGATCCACAAACCACTCCGGAAGCTTCAACGGTAAAATCGCATCATCCCTTGGCTTCACCGCCACCCGTCGCTTCATACCTACTGGTCTGCCCCGTGATCGAGGCCGGCCATCAGAATCTCCATTGCCTCCATCCCCTCCTGTTTCCGTTGCGACAACCCTCTCTGCCACCGGCTCCGTAGCGTAGACCGACTCCCCCTCCGTGACTTGAATGTCCTCGCTTGTTCTCTGCGTTGGGTCAGGGGAAATTAAGGCGCTAGCTGGTATTTTCTCGGTTTGTAATTCTGCCGGTGAAATCGGGGAAGTCTCTAAACTACTGAACGCATTCCGGGAGAGGTGGAAGAGTCTTATTGTAGGTACGGAAGAGCTTGGTCGAGGGCGTCTATATAGCAGTGCTCGTCGGGATAAGGGGACTAGCGACGATATCGCTCGACGGGCGATGGTCTGCATCACAATGTCAGTGAGACGAACTGATGGGGTTTCTGCTAAACTAAGGTTGTCTTGGAGGACGTTGGTTGACCTTTTTGCTGAAGGATATTGGACCTATTTTTCCTCCTTCGGAACAGATGGCGCTTGACCGATTATGTCATAGGCGTCGACCCTTGGTTGTATTATCTTATCTTATCTTATCAATCATATTTCCCAGCTCAACATAAGTAGTAATTAATCCCTGTTCGTCTCCCGTCCAGTTTCCCCATCCCCGGTGGTGACTGTATCCTCCAACCTTCAATTCAACATAACACCACACGACAACCACAACAATGCTCCCCCCAATCCCCCCAGAAACTCTCTCGGCAAACCCCCTCTTTTCAACCCTATACACAGACCTAACAACCAATCACCTCAACCCGGATGCTAGCACCCGCCCCCTTCCCCTACCCTCGCACCATTCACAACCCCCAACCTTCTCAACCCTGGACCAATCCCTCCGCACCTACAGAGCCGAACTAGCAAAACAACACCTACTCCAAAACTCCCTAAAGCACACTACCCTCCGCTCCCGGCAACTACCAGAAGACCTCTCGGAGGTCCTCGACCTCCTCACCTCCCCTACCAGCACGGAGAGCACAAGTGCAGGCCTGCCAGAAACGCTAGGTGTTTTCCATGACAACATTCAACCCATCGCGCACGAGATTTCAGCATTCCTAGACCGGTCCGCCAAAGACCTAGTCTCACTTCTCCAGTCCGAACAACTAGGTGCGGGAGGGGGGGCGGCGGGGGTAGAGACAGCGATAGCGATAGACCACCTCCCGGCCAACGCCGCCCGCCTACGCACACAGATATTCTCCAATCACCAATCGCTCGTTGCGCAGCGGGGCCGGCTGGGCAGGCTAATTCTCGAAGTGGTGGATGGTTACGCTGCCCTTTCCTTGCGCACACTCTCACATTCCGCTTCTGACGGGGGCGCATGCGGGGCGTTGCAGAAGGGGACGTTAGCGAAAGCAACGTATTTGGGGCTGCTTGCGGAGAGCATGCGTGGGAAGGTTGGGGTTGTGCGGTTTGATGTGCTAGGTGAGGTATATGATGAGGAGGCTATTGGCGCACTAGATAATTACAGGGTGCATTTGACGGACACGAATTTACGGCTTGTGGCTAGGAAGAGGGTTGCTGAAGGGGAACTGGAGAGGTATGGTGCTGCGGGGGCGGATATGGTTGGGCTTGTGGAGAAGTATGCTGCCCTGTTGCGCGGAGTTGAGAGTGTTGGGAGGGATATTCGGAGGCTTGGAGGCACTGTTTAAGCTCTGAAGGCGAGTGAGCGGGGGTGATTTGTAATGTGTAATATTAGATTCAATATGATTGATTGATTGGTAGAGATAATAATATTTACTTTGCCTATATCACAGCTTCCATCTCAGCAGTGTGAAACTAATACGCTTAAATAAGTACGTCTGCCCAGTATTCACATCATCAACCTCTTCTCCCTTCACTTCAAAAACCCTATCTTCAATTCCCTTCCCCAACTCACCAATCCCTTCCTTCCACAATGTCAGATAAGGCCCACCTTATTTCGCTGTGGGACTGGCCTATCTCACTTTCCGGCCTTGGTGGTATCATACTGTTGGATGTCTTCCGGGCCAGGCGTTCTTTTATGGGCATTTGGCAAGAGACCTTCAGACGATCAAAGCAGGCTCAGAAGACAAGAGATAGATGAGAAGAAAAACCACACTCAAAGATCAAATCATTTTCAATAATTGCGGTCGTTCTTCCTTCCGCTAATATCCTATTAATCTATACTAAACGTTCCACCCACAGTAAACAACAACATTACGCGGTCTCGTCTATTCACTATTGTCTATTTTCGACCCTCTGACGATGCCAAATAGGTGGACGGTAGTAGAAAAGCCAACAAAGTTGCTATATCTTTATAAATCAGTTATGCGGTCTATATAGGAGAGAACTAGGCAGCTTACTTGACCTAAATCTCATCATAAGATTCATCACGAGATTTATCGCGAGGGCGGGGACGGCAGTCCTTCAAATTCTGGCTGGATTCCTGACATTCTTTTAGTCCTTTGAGCCAGGCGAGCATAGGCTTTTTCTCGTCAGACAAAGCCTTAATAGTATAACGAGCCATCTCTACAAATACCGTAAAAACTTGAATAATTGGACGGTGTGCTATGTCATTGGACTTTCCTCTCCTAGTAAGGTCAAGAAATTTTTTTTTTTTTTCTGTCTCGGAGGGGGGAAAGGGGCCGTGTTTTTGCCGCGTTTTTGCCCCCTTTCCAGAGAAGGGAATTCTGGACTTCATAGCAGACCGTCCAATTATTCAAGTTTTTACGGTAGACTAAGAGTCAAGAACCTCTGCTCCCAAATCTTTGACATCTTGGCAGACCTCCTAAGCGCCCCCTCGATACGGCCCATACGGGTATGGCTTTTCTGGCCATTCTCGTCTATCTTTTTTTCCAGGCGGTCGAATCTGGTATCTATGTTTTCGTTGGAATGACGACGTCCAGAACGACTATCCCAGATAACACAGAATGCGACTGCCATTGTGAAATTCCCGCCAATAAAATGCCCAGTATGGTTCCCAACAAGTGCCCTGGCTGACATGTACTCGAGTACACTACTAAATTAGCGGGGATTACTGAATAGATGGGAGAAACATACAAGAGTTGATAGCAGATCTGAACAATGCCATAGGTTTGTCTTCTAACTTTAGGTCTATGCAAAATCAGCAAGTCAGCCCTCAGTATTCTTGTAGATTAGGAATGTGTGATTGGAAATTTCTTACCGAGCTGTGTGGTGTTTGTTTCGGGGGCGGTGGTTGTTTTGGGGGAGCTTGGATGAGAGTTATTGGAGCTTGGGGTTTATATCTAGGCGATAGGTTACCCTCCCGAATGCGGGGCGAGCCTTTTTTCCACGGTGCGGGCAGATGCAACCTACCGTATATCCCTGCAGCGGCAGGCCTCTGAGCGAGGGAGAAGAAAAAAATCGGTATCATAGTCAGACGGTGACACATACCACATATTCTCCTCTTGCTCCCTCTCTCCCATTCTCTACTCTCTCGCCGTTTCCCTTCACCCCTCTCCGAACTCAATTAACCGCAATGGCTCTCCGACAAGCATCCCACAAACTATTCCGTGCTTCGCTCGTCCGGACGCCAATTATCCGCGGGTTCGCTTCGGCTCCCAATCTTCCCAAATCTGTCAAGGATGAGATAACGGTATGCTGCAGCATCCGGATCGAAAAGGGTGCTGAGAGGGCTAATAATTCCACTAGCACGAGCAGCTATTGCCCAATTATGACCCCCCCGCTGACTCTGCTACTGGGTCCCTGCTATCCAAGCAGGAGCCCTATATGGTCAAGACCTATGTACGCCCATCGCAGATGTTTGTCCGTGGGGTCGGGAGTGTGTTATATGATATGGAGAACAGGAAGTACATTGATTTCACGGCTGGGATTGCCGTGAATTCTTTAGGTCATGGAGATGAGCACTTGTGCAACCTAATTTTCGACCAGGTTTGTTCAGTCCGGCTCGTGTCGATGTTCCGTTCTTTGCTGCGCTTGTTGTGGGGAGTTAACTTGTGGGCGAATGATTCTAGGCGAGGCAAGTCATTCATACTTCGAATTTGTACCATAACCCTTGGACTGGAGAGCTAGCTTCATTGCTTGTCAACAAAACCAAAGAGCACGGCGCATTCTACAATGCTTCACAAGTGTTTATCTGCAATTCTGGCTCGGAGGCGAATGAGGCAGCGCTCAAGTTTGCGAGAAAGGTTGGGAAAGTGATTGGTGGGGAAAAGAAGATCGGCATAGTCTCATTTGCCAACTCGTTCCATGGCAGGACTATGGGTGCACTTTCGGCTACACCTAACCCAAAGTACCAGAAACCCTTTGCCCCGATGGTTCCGGGGTATACATACGGGGCTTATAACGACGTGGCCGGGATTAATGACTTGGTTACTGAGGAGACTTGTGGAGTCATTGTCGAGCCAATCCAGGGAGAAGGTGGTGTCAATGTTGGATCTCCAGACTTTCTAATTGCATTAAGCAAGAGGTGCAGGGAGGTTGGGGCTGTATTAATCTATGACGAGATTCAGGTATTATGACTTCGTAGCCACAAACGCATGGTTACTAACACGACTGTAGTGTGGGCTGGGTAGAACCGGAGACCTCTGGGCTCACCAGTCCCTCCCCAAGGAGGCTCACCCCGATATCCTGACCATGGCTAAGGCACTTGGTAACGGATTCCCCATTGGCGCAACCATGGTCAACAACTTTGTTGGAGAAAAGATCGTGACCGGTGACCACGGAACAACTTTTGGCGGGAACCCACTAGCTTGCCGAATCGGGCATCATGTATTTAGCAGGCTGTCAGAGCAATCTCTCCTTAAAGGAGTCGAAGCCAAGTCAGAGACGTTCGTAAGGCGGCTGACAGCGATTAAGGATAAATATCCAGAGGTGGCAACTGAGGTCCGGGGTAGAGGATTAATCCTTGGACTTCAGTTGACTAGAGATCCCACAAACCTGGTGAAGGAGGCCAGGGAACGGGGGTTACTGTTTATTACAGCCGGAACCAATACCGCCCGATTTGTCCCTCCGTTAGTCATTGAGGAAGAGGTTATGAACGAGGGGTTGGACATTTTTGAAAGGGCAATGGAGGTTTTCGCCAAGAGCGGGAATACATAATTTAGAGATCCATGGTCTTGGTCAATGCATAGGGGGAATAAAAGGGTATCTAGCTTTTTTATAATTACTCTGTGGTGGTTTGTGGCTTACTCGTGATAAAATAAGGTGTTGGGTTAGTTTGCGGTACCAGGGTTAGCAATACATTCACTGTGGGAGATGAAGCCCAGCGAGAGTGAGGCCGCATGAAGAAATCATTTGCCAAGCGGAGATCATACGCCACAGGGCCAATCGAGAGCCCAGACACCAAAGGCTTGAATTCACTTAACCCAAAGATGGGTTCCATTTATAATACACACCAGCTCATCGCTCCGATGCATTCCTGACAGCCCTAGACGTGCATTGCAGGCCGCAGAATGCAGAATTAACTTAATCTGTGGTTCGAGCGGTTACCCGGCTTAGTTCTTTTGCCCGCGCTATTATGACAATATCAAACATCAGCCCCACAACACAGTTAGATAGAACTAATCCGCTCGCAAGACACTTGCTTTAACCAACGAAAGGACAGCTGGGCTGCCTACTGGCTTCAAACGCCCCCCTCCCCCCGCACACACTAGATCTTGATCTCCAAAACGCGGTAAATCACAACATCAACACTATCATCGCGTGAAACAACAAAAAAATTACTCCTCAACCACGGATATCTCCAAACCATGCAAGGCATGCAGGGCCGCCGTCCGGCAATCCGGTCTCCTCACCGTGCTCCTCATCACGGACGATCTCCCTCATCCTCATCAAACTCCTCGACATCTTCCCAGTTGACAGCGACAAATCCAAATGCTTCAACTTCAACAATTAAGCTGATCCCCCCGAGCACTCCCCCCATAACACAAACCTCACCAGTGGCAGCAGGAGTCCAAGGCTTTTTCGAACCAACCCTAATTCGCTCGCAATCCACACAACCCCAACTGCAAACCCAACCCTCATCACAGGTACCAGCAGCATACGCGATGCAGGCATCGCAGCGCAAGCGTTCTGCAACTGCCCCGTCACCCACATCACCACCGCTTACTTCTTCCGCTATATCCTCTGCAGTAGCAAACGCCGCTTTCTCCCACGAATCCCCGCCCACCCCCCCACCACATGCAACACTGCACCCACCACCATCAGCACCCCAGCAACAACCAACACAACACCAAATACCTCAGCTGTTAAATTACACCCCTCCACCCGCCAAGAAGGACTCTAAAATGAAGATCTTTTCAAAACCAGCCCGAATAGGCACGCCAGCGCTGGATAAAGCGCTACGTCCACCTCCCAGCCCTAATAAACTCCCCGCAATATCGTCCCCCATGCCACGGTTGACTCCCTCCGCCGCAGCGATCGCAGCAGCACTGGGCGCTGGCGGGGAACGGAAGCCGTCGTTTAGCTCTATGCATAGTTCCTCTATTGGCGCACTGGCATCGGCGTCTACCCAAGACTTGCACTCTCAGTACGCATCGTTCCAAGGATACTCTTCTAGTCCTCCAGCGCAGCAGAAGGACCACTCGCATTCGCATAAGTCACATTTCCTACGACCGAGAAGGGATAAAGATCATACGTTCTCGTCCTCCGCATCGAATAGCAAAGCCATTTCGGCGGATGGGTCATCATTGTACAGCTTTGGTCCATCGTCGCCCAATTCCGCGGTGTTTGGGAATAGTTCGAAGGCAGATTTGCAGAAGACTATTACGGGCATAGACATCGGGGTGAGGGGTAAGGGCGGGAAGGGATTTACGGGTGGGAGTAGTTGGGATGATGCGTTTTTAGAGGGGTTCGGGGCTGGTGGGTCAGTCATTGGGCAGGACAATGCTTGGACGGTGCTACGCAGTCGAGTTCTTGGTTTATTCGATGGGGAACCATTGAGAAATACAGTTGAAGATTTGAATAAATTAGTAGTGTAAAGTTTCTCCCCTTCCCTCCCCTTCACAACCGTTAACTAATTGATATCTAGGCTCCACATAAAACGCTGCTACGACCGCCGCTCCTCGGGCCAACTATTAGATGACGTCCGTGACCTCCTAGACACCGGCATGCTAACCCTAGATCCCACCCTACTCACTCTTCCAGACGAAAGACTCATTCCAAAACTAGTCGATGTCTGGGGCTTCCTGTTCGGGAACATCCTCCCTTACTTCGAAGCCGTCTTCCTCCCACTCCAGCAGGAATTCAAAGGCACTGGTACACTCTCCGCCAAAGAATCCACAGAATTCTTCGGCCTCTTACCGCACTTTGACGTGAGGAGGCTGGTGTTGGTTAGTTTTCGGGATAATGTTATATTGCCATTGCATGCTAGATTACGCAGTACGTCCCCGAGCGAGCTGGAGACGTGGGGAAAGGATGAAAGAAAAAGAGTACTAATAGGTGATATATTATGCAGTACTGTTCTCAAAACTTCAACTAGACTTTTCAGTCTCACAGAGCGACATCACGCATAATGCCAGTCGCATGCTACAGTGCATCAGCGTGCTCAGCAGTGTCCTAACAGAGGACGAGGCTCAAGAGGCTATCGACGAATTGGCCAAGACGCTCAAACATAATTGGCTTACGAGAGGACGGACGGGGAGGAATAGGAGGGGCTTTGTGGGGACTAAGACTATGAGAGCTGTTGTCTAGTTTTATTTTTATTCTATGGGGAGAGGCTCTTTACAGTTGGGTTCGGGGGACGGAATTAGGACTTAGGAATGGGATGGGATGGGTTGGTGGTGGCGTTGGGTGTATATTCGCATTTTTTTCTCTTCCCTTCCTTTATTTATCCCCATTCGCCCATTTAGTGCAACGCAGCGGAGTAAACTCGTGCCTTAACCCGATTTGCTATCTGCCCATGACACCTGCCCTCCTATGTATAACATAGCACCATGAACGCCAATCGACCCTCCACCCTATGATACTAGAACCCAACACGGAACGAAAACCCTTCCGACACCCCCCAGCACACCACTCCCCACCCAGCCCACCACACATCCTCACAAACCCCCGTATCGGGAGAATATGTCTGCAACGGTAGGGCTAGTTAGCCAGTGCAGAGCGTGGAGAGCGTGGGAAAGGGGTTGGGGGGGGGATAAATAAATAAAAAGAAAGCGAAAACGAAAAAGTATCATTCACAATAATAATAATAATTATTAATATTATTATTATAATAATGCCTTCAAGATATATCGAGTGAGAATTCGTGAACTTATTTTGTCACTTTTTTCACTTTTTTCACTTTTTCTTTTTTTCTTCTCAATCGCCCGAGTTGACTGGGGTGTACTGGTAATGGTCGTGTGATACCTCAGCCCCGGGACATGGAGGGGAGGAGGGAAGTGAGGAGACAGCGCAAATATCTGGGTTGCCTGAATATACATTCGCTGTGCGTCCGTAATTGTGTCAAGGACGGGCTTTTGTGCCGCCGAGGTGGTGCGGTAGTGTGCCATGAATTGGGATCCGAGGTTTAGCAACGGCTCTCGCTCTAGGCGTGCAGTGGGCACCCCCACGTACAATATCGTGAGGGGGTGAACAGCGGCAGATAATAGAGCAGCAGGATGGATGGCGGTAGAATAATGACGAAACGATACTGTTGAAGCTCGAGCTGTGATACTATTATTATTATGGTACAACGTCCCCCACCGGCGCCCCCGTCCAGAAGCACCTTCCCCTAGGGCAGTCCAGGCAGACTCTCCCCCTTCCTCGTCCTCCCAAGTCCCTCTTTGCCGTAAAAATCCATCGGATACCCCTGTTCCTCATTCCAATCTTCTTTTCGCAGCCCGAGCGCGATAGTGGCCTCATACGGACTCAGCAGAGGTTTTGGGAATGCGTATCCCCAATCGATGCTAAGCCTCGGGCAGGCCACCTGCACCCAAGCGTCCACGTCCTCGAAAAGTTTTAATTTACCAGGGAATATCTCAGATAGTAGTAGTATTACGTATGGGATTTGGAGTTCTTTTAGTCTGCTTTCTAGATTTGATAGTGTGTTTGGGTTCCCCTGGCGGCCAAGGGTCCCCAAGATAAGTCCGAACTTCTTGGCTCGTTTGGCGGTGGAGATGGCGTCCCGACGGAGGCTGTGGAGCTCATGATGGTTGTAGGTTTCTCGGGTGAATTTGCGGCTGTAGGGATCGTATCTGTAGGCTGGGAGTTTGGGGTTCTGTATCATGGCGGATTCGAGATGGAATCTGCCGTCGCCGACGTAGACTAAGGCGTCTACTCCTCCCTTCTCTGAGGAGACTGAGGAGGGTATCCGTGGAGATGTGCACCCCAAGACCTCACCTTTTGATAGAGGAGTTATTTGGGGAATGGTGATTTTGAACCCTGCTTTTTCTAACTCCTCCTTCGTTCCGTGTATCGCTGCATTGAATTGGATGGTGCCCACCAGTGCTACGTGTTTCCCGGGGCTGAAATTCCGTACCAAGGTATCCGTGAGGTGCTTTTCGTCAATCCCTATGGTGACAAACACATATAGCGTTTTGATCTCCGTAACATCCACAGGGATCAGGCAGGAATGGGCATAGTGCACGAGCAAGTCACAGCCCAAAGCTCTCGCTGTGAAATCATCGATGCAGCAAGCGCCGTATGTAACGTCGCCCATGATGACAGTCTCGGTGCCGGAACAGAAGGTCTCTATTATGTCTGCGATGGTGCAAGCGAATAGTAGCAGGCCCTCCGGCATTTGTAGAGCTACACGGGTTGCGCCGTGCTTCCGGATGTTCCATATTGTCTTGTGGATTTCAAAATTGTAGTTTTCAGGAAGGAGGGTGATGGCTTCATTCAAGTCCTTGTCCTGCAGGATTTCTGACGGTATCTGGTTTATTGCCCTGGCTGCCCGGCGTGGCCTTGATGATGCTAGTGCCGTGTGGAAACGGTAAGCAAGGGGTTAAAGAAAGATCGAAAAAAAAAGACGCAAAAACGAGCTTGGATGATCTTCAATAGGAAGCTTGATATGGATATTGACTCACGTTGGATTGCATCAATCTCTATGCCACTGGTATCCTTCTGCACCTTCTTGAGCTCTACTGCAGTCCTTTGACCCACGTATCGTTTACTGGGTTGGATCGGAGTGGTCTTCTTAGATGCTGTAAGGGCTTCGAGCATCGGTGCTTCGGCCTTATCTGCCATTATCGAAACGCCGAACTCCAAAAACCGACAGACAGTGAGGAAAACTAAACCACCCAAGGACCAAAAGCGGTCAAGGCGAGGGAAGGGGAATCTCCCTGTTATCGATTTTCTTTCGGATCGCACGTGGTAACCACGTAGATTGACAGGATTGATGTACCCGGGATGAGACTGGGCCGGTATTTCTCCGCCCCTGGAGAGATGAAATGAGGTGAGTGCCTGAGGAGGTGGTGGGATAGGCGATTGGAGAAAAGTTTGAGACAGAGAAGTGGGATGTGGGACGATGGAACCTAAGGTGCTGCGGGACCAGTTGGGAAAGGTAATGGTATTGGATGTTGGTGGGAGTGGGGGGGGGGGGGTTCTAGCGGTTTGGATTGTGAGTTTTTGTTGTACCACGGCGGGGAAAGAGTGGAAGCAATGAGGGGCAATTCTCGATGTGATCTCTCAGCCATGCCCCCTACTCCCCACCGCCCCACCGCCCCCCCGCAATGGAGAAAGTGTTTTTCCGTTGCCCAATTGCCTTGTGACGCTGGAATAACCCACGGGCCACTTTACACCAACATTCACCAACACATGGTGCCGCACCGAGCCGCCATCTTTCTGTGCATAACATGCGGCTGCACGGTACCTTATGCCATCTCGGACTGTACGAGTAGAGGCTGGAGGGAGCTCCAGCAGGGGAGTCAGTGTCACCATGTCATCTACCGGTCTATCATCTAGCACAGTAGTCTACTATTTGCCATGTCGTTTGGGTATGATGGCATAGAAATCTTCTAGGACAGAGACACTGATTATCAATTCACCAGATTACACAATCACACTAGCAAGCCCCCCTCTACTTTTCCTCCACAATATTCCTCTTGCCACGACTATTGAAGGAGTGTAAGGATAAGAAAGATACTTTCCATCACTTATCCTCCCCAAATTCGGGCTCCTCTCTTTTTCATTTTTTTTCATACGAAACTTTTGTCTGTTTAGTTTCAACCAAATCACTCTGAGTGTTGCAGTCAGTAATGGTTGTCTTCCTGATCGGTACATTCTACAAGTACGAGTACTTGTACACTGCCAGTGCTCTTACGGTGCGGCATTATGCGATGCACAGGAAAATGTGCATGGACCCCTCGATCTAAAAGTGTGGAAATTTTCAATCTTGCCGCTTAAGTTACAGGTATATCATCACGCTTTCTACGCCCTTAGACTACCTGGGAACTTGTGGTTACCGTCTCATCCACGGCAACATGATTGAACACGATAGCAGTATCACACCGGTACTTGGACTTCTCGGCGATTCGGCACAGAGGGCGCTCGAGAAGAGAGGGAGCCTAGATGGCAAAGGAAATATTGTGATTATGAGGGATAATAATCAATTCTTCCGCGATTTGGGATCATTCAGTAAACGTACCAGAGATTATCGGCCAGTGAAAGGGCAAGGCAAATTGTGTGTGGTTTGCGCTCTGTTGTGACATGGACCAGGCAACGGGGAAGGCAGTAAGGGAGTGATTGCCGAGGGACAAGGAATCGGGAAGTGGGAGAGAAGGGATCAGAATGAGGCTCTGAGAGGGGGAAGAGTCCGGGGAGGAGAACAAGAGAGGAAGATGCAAACCTACCGTATCGCTCGAGTACCGGTATGACCACACCAGTACGTGCTACCCTCATATGATATGATATCACTGTTATCTCGCAGCTTCCCAAGCGAAGCCATCATCATCATCATCACCATCATACGGTGCCGGCAGTGAGCTGTATTACCTGCGCTATTACGAAATGGAGGGAATGAAAACGGGCAAAAAGGAAATATTCCACCAATAGAGTTGTGGAAGGCAACGAAAAGAGAGGAATAACTTAGCAGGGCTTATACATTACAAAGTGTTGGGGCCTGTTGCATTATAATCTTGTTGTGTTTCGTCTTACGAACCCATAACGGTACGAGTGATACCAGTATTACCGTAATAGCAGCCCCAACATCTTTAGGCTTCAGCTTGGTGTCATAGGAACAAGAAGGCGGGGGGCGGGCAACTGTAAACACAACCGAGCTTATTATCTTTCGCAGGGAATAGGTCTGCAAATCAGGACCCTCAAACATCCCCAACCAACTCTCCCCATCCATCCCTCCAAGTCTGCTCCACTGTCGCTGGCTAAGCAGCTAAGATTACAGGCACCGAGTAAACCTCAAAAACCCTCGCCTTCCATCTTCTCTCATCTCACGCAGTTGCTACTGACAACCTCCCTCGGTCGCACGAAACTCCCCCTATTGGTGGGATATCGGAATACCAGGAAAGCGAGTGACAGCGAGCAGAATAGGGGGAGGACCATCTCTAAACCAGCATCCTTCTTGGGCAAACCTGCCTTCTCAACAGGGGGTGGGAAGAGTGGAAATTCTTGCAAATCCTGACGATATTCGGCTAGACGAAGGGATACGGTACCGTCCGTGTTTCCACGCCGTTCCATTCATCCGCATTCCTACCGTATTAGCCAGCCCACACACTCTTTCGCAAACCCCACTATCATTCTCTTATCGTAGCTAATCGATACCGTATCGGTTTTCCCGTTGCGATAACTTGCATCGACATAATCTGCTCCACTACCCTGCACCCCTGCGAGAAAGCTATCTCATCCGCATATCGGGGTCTTTGGAGAGGTAGAGGGCGAGCAGTGTGGTGCTCGCGCTGCAGTCTCTGCGGTGGGAAAAGTGTCTTATCCGGTTTTGCGGGAGTACTTAGGGTTTCACAGCACCATTATCAACTGCTGGGCTATTGTGCTGCGGGAACTATCCCGGTCATTGCTATTTTGGCCACCTGTTCGCAGGCTTCTAGAATTTCGTCAAAGGCCGAAGGACGCATACACTATTACCCAATCGATCGCGTGGAGGATGAATAACGTGTTGCGTACAGGGTCTTTGCGCCCTTATTATGCCCGCCGTTTCCACTCCTCGTTCTCACTTTTTCATCCACTCAGGCCGCACATCTCCAAACCAAAGCACAAGCTGCAAAAACTCTCCTTTTTATCCCGCCCAAGGCACATCTGCTATCAGCATTCACGGAATTTCGGCTATTCCCACGCTCCTTCGCATCTTAAACCAGCATCTAGAGGATTCAACACTACAGCAACTACCTCTACCACCTCTTCCCCTACTACCACAACTAGAACTACACGTACCACCACAAACAATACTACCGAAAAGTATACACACAAGATGACTGTCGACCATCCTTTGTCCAAGCATTCCGGCGTTGTGAAGATTGTTGAAGTTGGAGCACGAGATGGGCTCCAGAACGAAAAGGGAGTAGTGCCCACAAGCACTAAGATCGAGCTCTTAGAGAAATTGAGCTCAGCAGGCTTAACACACATTGAAGCTGGTAGCTTCGTCAGGTATTTTATCCCTTTCCTTCCACCGTTTAGCGGCGGCCCTAGGCTAACCCGGAAAAGCCCAAAATGGGTACCACAAATGGCAGACACGCCCGAAATCATGAAACACCTTCGATCGGACCCACCAACTGCACCAACAGGTGTAACATACTCATACCTCACGCCCAACATGAAGGGGCTCACAGACTTCATCGCCCATTCCACCTCGAACACCGGAGTGTCCGTCTTGGAACACGCATCTGAAATCGCCATCTTTGGTTCCGCATCCGAGGGTTTCTCACAGAAGAACATCAACTGTTCTATCGCAGAGTCCCTTGAGCGATTCCGACCTGTCGTACAGAAGGCTTTGGACAACGGCGTCAGAGTCCGCGGCTATGTATCCATGATCATTGCATGCCCCTACGACGGCCCTACATCTCCCATGAAGGTAGCCGAAGTAGTAGAAGGCCTCTTGGGCCTTGGCTGCTACGAAGTATCGCTCGGTGACACCAACGGTGTTGGCACCCCTGGTACCATCGGAACATTGGTCAACTATCTGATCAAGGATCGTGGCATCCCCGCCGAGAAGTTGGCAGCACACTTCCACGATACATACGGCCAGGCAATTGTAAACTGCCTCGTGGCTCTCGAAGCCGGGATCAGGACATTCGACAGCAGTGTTGCAGGTCTGGGAGGCTGCCCGTATAGCAAGGGTGCTACTGGCAACGTTGCGACAGAAGACTTGGTCTATTTGTTCGTCTCCCTTTCCGTTCCATCTTTCGTCTTTAACTATGCCAATACTAACGTTTCAAATAGCCTAGAAGGAACTGGCGTCAGGACCAACGTGGACATGGAGAAGATTGTCGAAATCGGCGACTGGATCTCCAAGAAGCTTGGTCGGAAGAACGAGTCGAAGGTTGGAACTGCCTTGATGGCCCGCAGACGGAACGATGGGAGCAAGTTATAAAGCGAAACAGGCGCAAAAAGCCTCCTATTAGCCAACATTCTTTTTTTTTCTTTCCTTAATACTTTTTCCGTCTTCTCCACCCCCTTGCCTTAGACGGCCGTTGGCTAGAAACCCAACAACACACGATATCCTCATACTAATTACTTTCATCCAAAAAGCGAAGCCGGCATGCGTTCCTTTTTTTTATCGGGGAGCGGTGCTTTGCTGATTGTTTTTGTTGATTTTGACAAACACCCCTCTCTATCCTTTTTTTGTGGGCTTAGCGTTTTCTTTCTCTCCTTACTTTTTTCTTTTTGTTCCTATTGGGTGTCGAATGGTGTTTTTCCGATTTTGCTTTTTTTTGTACCCAAAACCTCTTTTTCTTGACGAGAGAGAGCGGTACCTACCCACCTACTTGACTTGTAGAATGGGAGACGTTGATAAACAAGAGTGCGCGAAGGGGAAAGAAAAGCTTTGTGGATTTTTTCATTTTATTCTTTATATTTTTATATCCTATCGGGATATTACTATCTATCTGTACTTTCTTTGATGTTAGACTTTATCTCCCTGGGGTTCGGATAGGTGTAGACGGATGGGATGAGTACTGGGTCGGGAAATATAACATACATACGTTCCTTCAATTTTTTGGCTCTTTCGGTGATGCGATGTACGCCTCAATTTCGGATGTGTGGTTTTGGCGATGATGCTCGGTGGGGGTAATGTTCTTATGTTCTTTTTGTGGCTTTGGTCGATGGGCGGTAGGTCCCCTGCCAGACGGACCCGTTTTATTTTCAAAAAAGGAACTAGACAGCAAAGCGGCGTGAGTGAAGAATCTACTTTACTGTAAAGTTGGAAGATCAAGAGTAGAGCACATGAAGCAGAAGACAACTCCGAAGCCCCCCCCCAATCCATATACCACTGGGCAAGGTAGCTATGCACTGGTATGTGTCAGAATCGAGCAGAGCGGACCCGTTTCAATTCATTACAACACCGCCATAGCACACCATAGCACAGCGCCCCTCCACCGATTCAATCCCCTCTTCCTCCTTCCCTCAAACCTCTTAACCTGACTCCACCCACCCTACCCCCATCTCCATCACACCATGCCCCCCTCCCCCTTCCCTCGATACTTCAAAAATCACTAACCCTCCCATTAAATGACCAATCCCCATACCTCAGCGGGTCATTCTTCGGCCCACCCCTCTCCCCCGTCTTCGGATTAACGTCCCCTTCAAACTCCGGTTTCGCCCCGCGCCTTACATCTGGGTGTAACATATCCTCCGCCTTCGCATCAGCCACCGCTGGAGTGGCGGAAGAAGCAGTGGAAGTCTTGAAGGAGTCGCGTGCGGCTCTTTGGAGGGCTTCGAATTCCTCTTGGGCTTCTGGGGGGAGGCGGGGGGGTGAGGGGGTTGGTTTTAGGGTGGTACTGTGGGGTCGGGTTGTCGGGAGAGCGAGGGGGCGGCGGAGGTGGAGGAAGCGAGCTCGGGGGAGCATTGGTGGTTTGGTTTTTCGGTAGTGGGTGGTGTTTGTTTGGTTGTGGTTGAGTCTTTGTGCGATGGTGGCGACGGACGGGATTGTACTCGTAGAGTTTTGTTTGGGTGATGGTGATGATGGCGAGAGGCTATGATAGGTGGGATGAGGTTTGTGTTGAGGGCGGCTGGTGGATCTTTAGGTTTCCACTGTTGCCCTCGAGATAGTCCCCTGTAACCGGCATCCCATCGGCCTTTCCCCCGTCTCGGTGGCCGAAACGCGGAGAAGCGTTATTCCGGATTGGTGTGATTCGGATCATTGAAGGTTTCTGAAACATTCGAGCTCTCCCCGTGTCATCCACCAGATCCCATCCAACACCAACCTCCTCAATCCAATCCAATCCTCCAACCCCCAGGCAATTGAAACCCCAATCACTCAAGAACAAGAACTTTCGATAAACATTATATATCCACCTTTCCTCGCCACAGATATTCTCCTCTGAACAGTAGAGCGGGAAAAAAATGCCCTTCCCAAGAAACAGAGCAAACCAAAGCTTCCAAAGCTCCCAAAGCTCCCCTCTCCCCCGCCCTCGCCTCCCCCACCACGGACATATTTCCTACACAGCGGTCTATGGCGCTTGCTCTCACATTGCCGGCGGGCAACGGAGAAGAAGCCCTAATCACCGAAGTGGCGGGCCTCGTCCTACCGCAGGGGTTTTCCTATTCCACCCGTTTTTTCCCCTCTTCTTCTTCGGCGTTTAGAGGGGAGGTTGGGTGGGTGGGTGGCGGCCTGGGTTTGTGTATATGTGCAGCTGGCAACTGCCATTTACGAAAATTTTCCTATGGAGAAATTATTACGAAGGTGTGCACGAAGTGCAATGAGGTATTTGAATACTGGGGCTGCCTGGAATAGGCTGTTGGGTAAGCTGGTAGTGTAAGGAACGTACGTGCTGCAGGGTGGATCTCTCACTAGACGTGCGTTCGATATCGTATACGGCGGTTGGGGTTTTCGTAGTATAGTATGGCATGTGAATACTTTTTTTCGTGTTCGGGAGTTAGTCGAAGCTATGATACCTGGCGGATGTGAGACCTAGAACTCCCACAAGCATCTGGAAGGGCATCTACGATGGTGGGGATTCAACTCCCGGTGCCTAATCCCGCCTTGCACAGAATAGATCTCTAAATCGCGCGAATAGCGGAGCTTTGGCCTTCAGAATTTGATAAAATTCGATAAGGGAAGCTTGGGCAGTCTTGGGCTGGGTACCCCTGCTGTGTGTTTTCTGGGCCGGGGCTTCTCTAGGAAGTCGCTGCTTCGAGCTCTAAAGCAAAACCTAGAAGGTAGACTAGTGAGTGCTCCATCCAAATAGTTGGCCTGGTATGATAGCCATTTCCGCGGAACCTTCTGATCACCAACTCTCACTCGAAGCGCACTAATCCGATCGCATATTTCCTATCAGGTCTATTCACGGCAAGGGCACACCAAGAAGAATAGGGAGGAACCCATTGAAACCTCCGTAACCATTTACAGAGTAAACAAATATTTAAGCGGAGAGCAATATCCTACGAGAAGTCTAGTATGATTAGTTGCTAGAGATCCTTCAAGGCTGGGCGGACGAAGCTCAAGGGAGAAGAAGAAAAGATAATAAACCGAAAATTCACCCGTCTATCTACCGTCGTGACGTCCATCTCAAAAACAAAAGATCGACCGGTGAATCGAATTCCCAGGCTCCGAAAGAGGTCGTCTGCCAAATCTTCCCCTCCCTTCTGATCAACAGATGGTGGGGCGGACATCACTTCAGCGCCAACCTGTGTAACTTAAACAGTCACAAGATCTTCAGTAAATATTAATGACGGAGTAGGCGCTTCATTACCTACAGGTACTATCCTGCAGTTGATGATCCTGATTGAGGTGAAGAAGATTGTCATGGAAGCCATTATGGTGATCGCCAGTGGGGAGAGATGGATGGCATGCAAGCATGCGCTCTTGCCCCTCTGGTTTTAACTATGGAGATAACGCCCAACGGTGGATCGTCTGGACGCCACCGGAGATTTCGATGGCATGGTTGGAGGGCTCCAATGGGCGGAAGGAGATGCCGGAGTCCCCCCCTTTTCCGTGCTGTCGGGGGAAAGTGGCGGGGGTATTGCTGATTCAGGTTAGTTTTTTGTCCGGTAGTCATTAGATACTGATTTCCTTTTACCAAAGATAAAGCATCAAGAGCCCGAAATATATATTTTCCAAAGAAGGGGCAGTTAAGAGATCAAGAAGAAAGAGTATTATCGGCCAGTTCCTATGGTCTAGTGGCTTAGGAGACTGGTCGGCTAATTTGAAACAGGGACCATCATGAGTTCGAATCCGGGGGGCAGTGGAGTAGTCGAGCATTTAAAAAAAATGCTCGGCGAACCACTTTTTTGCTGGGGGGTAGGTCTAGGTCTAGGGTTGTTGATGCCCTGGGGTCAATTCCCGCTGAATGAGTATGGAGCCTTCCTTACCGCACTGATCGCATTTCTGATAGCCTAAGCAAACCCAACTCCGTGCCATGTCATCAAACCCTTCCTTCCACGAAAACTAAACTGGAAGGCGGCCACCCTTTAGTTCAACTCCCTGCAAACTCCATCGAGAAACCACCGCCTGTGGCGGCTTCCTCACCGTATCCGAATGATACCAAAACGGGACGGAGACACAGCCACAACAAGGGCACTACGAGATGGGGAGTGATATTGGTACTGCCGTGAGTCCATACCCTGCGAATGGGTATCTGGAGCAGAGCGTGGCTAGATATGCGGAGCTGGCGAGCCCCCCTGCCGACACACCAGCAGCAGCCATATCAGGCTGGGAGTGTGCACGGGAGGTATGACATGATGTAGGATCTTTCGTACTAGTTGTATTGGACTGAAAGACAAGCGGCTAAGTTAGGGAGAGACTGGTTGGTGAGTTTTGCTGAGGGAAAGGTTCACCAAGAGGGTTTTGAAGGACCTTTCGGGGGGGGGGGATTATCGGAGGGTGAAGTGAGAGTAGTTGGATTAGCCTATCATCTTCATCGAAGATTTTATATATATGCACTGGTGTAGGAGGTGGGGGAATGGTATCTAGAAAGATTGGAGTTGGGTGTCGAAGAAATGGGCGTTGGAGGGGCAAAGAAACTTCCTCTATGAAGGGGGAAGACACGAGGAGAAAAGAGATACAATGTATCGAACACAAAGGAGGATTGAGCTACAAGAAGATACAGGCAGGATGGTGACGAGGATGCTAAGGGAGGACCCAGGGAGACATCCGGCATTGATAAAGGTCAGTAGGATATTCGTTCCTTCATTCATCGCTAATAGTGGACTCGCAATCAATGATACTCGAGTAACCAATTTGTGTTCCTGAACGAGCAGAGGAAAGGCTCAGACCCCCATTCCGGGTTATAATAGAGCGCTCTTTATGCTTAGGGATAATCCACGCTTGTCTCCAAATTTGTAGGAAATGCATGCCCGAACTCCATGCCATAATTCATAGGGTGTCACTCAGGAAAGCTTAATATTGAATGTAGTTTTACAATTTTAAGAGAAATAGACGTGTGGGAGTTCCATCTACTGCGCAGTATAGAGAGTGCTCAATCTATACAGGAGTTATTCGGTTTCTTACCAATATAAACCAGAGCCCTCAATATTGCTTCAACACGTTTCCCCCCCCCTCATCACCCTAGGTGTCTAATAAAAAAATCCTCAAAGGCGATCAAACTGCTCCCTCCTCTTCCTCTCCTTCCTCCTCGCCTCTCTCCCCTTCCTCCTATCTTCCTCCTCTCTCCTAATCTTCCTCTCCTCTAGCCCCCTCTCAGCCCTCTCTAGAGCACTATCAATCTCCCCGTCTACATCCCCACTCCCCCCACCCTCCCTTTCACGCTCCTTCCTCTCCCTCTCACTCTGTTCATCTTTCAGCTCAAGAGCCTTCAAAACCTCTTCTTCCCTGCTAACTTCACCAACATCCACATCATGACCAAAGATTTCTTTCAAGATTACTCCCACCATATGACGGTACCTCAGATGGCCCTCAACCCGGTTCCCGACATCCAAGTTCTCAACGCCAGGGACTTTGACGGGCTGGAGCCCCGCGATACCGAATTGTACAGAACTTGTCCTGTACAGGAACCCCAGGATGTAGTCTTTCTCCGAGTATACATTAACCATCCTACCGGCTACGACAGTTCTCGCGGAAGCCCATGTGTCGCCAGAGCTAGGGACTGGCGCACCCATCAGGACCACGTTCTCTATTAGTCCGTATGCACCTCTCTCTGCAAGGGATTGGAGGCAGTAATATATCACCCTCGCCCCTAGCGAAAACCCAATCAATGTTACTGGCCGTTCTCCCTGGGCTTTGTTAATAATCGCATCAGCGAGTACTTGACCAGCCTTCTCGGAGCGATGTTTTGCAATACTGAACGGGTTATCGATCACTCGTGCTGCTCGGAGTAAGGCAACTGGCCATATCGCAGCCCAGAGAGATGCAAGAACGGTTCTTTTGATGATCTCGAGTTTCACATACGACCATGCGTAGGACTTCAGAACTTCCTGGAGGGAGGAGCCCAGGTCTATTAAAGCATCCATTTCCCAACGGAGGGCATAGACTTCAGAGTTCTCATTCAAGGCTTTCCAAGGGAGGATTACCTCGTCGGGATCCGTCAGCCAGCCGGTTATGCCGATCGTCACGCGGAGGCGGGGGTCGCTGTTCCGGAGGGGAACGAAGGCGAAGTCTTTCACTTCTGCGGCGTATCTAAGCACAGTAAGCTCTCGCACTCAAGGTGCGATTCGCATAAGGGGGTACATACCGCTCAACCATTTCTCCTGTCATCTTCCCCCCGTATGCCCCAAATAGCGCCCCCATAATCGCCCCGCTCCCGGCAACAGCACCCAAATACCCTGCAACCGCCGTAGCACCTAACCCCACGCCACTCAACAACCCCCCAATACCCGCCGCAACAAGAGGCGCTGCCAGCCCTCCAGTGACCCCGATAACTGCAGCCCCCGCAACGGAAGCTAGCCCAACCTTCCACCTCCTCGAAAACCTCCCCTCATCTGCACGCTTCTTAGACTCCGCATCAGCGCTCATCTGCTTTGACACTGCAATCAGTGTCTTTGCAGTCTCACTCTCCAGCGCAATAACTACGTCCATTGGAACCCGCAGCGATGATGCGAGTATTAATAAAAAGGTACGTGAGCGGGCATCGTACCTCTCCAACGAAAGTAAAAGGAGGAGGACAGCCTGAGTGACCAGCTTCGCGGACCGGAGAGGAAGTGGGGATGTAAGGGGTGTGGGCACGGGCTTGTATATTTCTGGCCACTTGAGGACTTGTCCTTGGGGTCCAGGACGGGCATTCGTAGATTCAGTGCCGCCTGGTTCTTTCAGGGCTTCGCCGATGCGGTGGAGGACATTCACGGCCCATTCGTCGTGCGAGGCAAGGGCCTTTCGGCGGATATTGTAGAGTTTAGGAGTTATGGCGCGCTTAGCTATAGGTCTCTTTCTTGGGGGAAGGGTTTTCCCTGCTGCTGGTACTGGGGGAGTCGCTACAGCAGGAGACCCCGCAAGTGGGGCATCACTAGCATCAACTTGCGCTTGTATTTTCTGTGTTTCCTTAGTCGTGGCTTCGGGAAAGTATTCCATCGGCTCTGGTGCGAGCGTTTGTAGCTCATCATCGGAGTCTTCTCCCTCGTGATGTGATATGTGCAGTACCTCGAGGGGCCCATCTCCCAAGTCATCCCCGGATTCCTCTCCTGGGGGGCTGATTAGAGATCCCCCCCGGGGGTTGATGTCTGTGATTGAAAGCTCCCCGACCTCCGACGACAAATCCTCCTCTAAAGGGTTCTTGCTCAAGCTCACCATTTTCGCCACTTTCTTCCCCGCAGGAGGCCGTGGAGGTGTATATTCCATTGGCTCTGGCAATACCTCTTTCATCTCTCCATCCTCCTTCCCCCCACTCTTCAAACCTCGCTTACCGCTCCCTGCTCCTGCATCCCCAAAACCTAATAACTCCATAGCTTCTCCCTTCTTCTCTCCCACCTCTGGGTTATGCACCCCTCCCTTCCCCCTAGCCCCAGAAGAAGCCACAGCAACCTCAGCCTTCTCCGGCACTTCCCCCTTCTCAACAGCCTCAAACGCCTCCCCAATACCCCTTCTCATTCTCTCGACAATCGTGCTCGCCAATATCATGAATTCCCCGCGCTGCTCGGCAGAGAGTAAGTGCACAAGGTCCTGCCCGTCCGTATTACTCCCATTATCCCTTCGCTGGCCGCTCATCTTGTTGTTATTGCTTGCGGTGAGTGGATAGAGGTTGGTATTTCGTAGGGAGATAGAATGTTGTTGGTGATGGGCAAAGTTGATATGATCTAGCCAGGTTACAACATACCGTACTCGTAGGTGTGGTTGCCATAGCCTCATCCGGTGAAGTGCGAATTTGATTATGGATGCTGTGCGACGAACGTACACAGGCTAAGGCTACCGTCGCCGCTACCGGGAGTGATTGGCCGGGAGATGTGGGGTTTCTATAGCGCTGGTCGGATAGGCGCTCGGAGAATTTTGTGAATAAACATGGAGTATCACTCGTGGATGATTTTGACTATCTCTATTTTGGGGGTGTCTATTATTATTTTAGGCTTTTATAGGTTAAACCATACTAACTTTAGTTTCTCCCGGGGCTATCTGTTTGTTTTTTAAAGTTAGACCACCCTAAGCAGGCCATTCCATTACTAGGGCCCCCTCGCCTAATCCCCCGGTCGGCTATTGATGTTCTCCGTAACAGTGTTTAGGCATCCCGGCTCCTACCTGCTTGAGGACAATAAATACTGAGCCCAATCTCCTTCAATACAAGGCGCCACCCCATCCTCCAATTTATATGCAACGTTGCTGCTATCCCGGAAAGAGTTTTTCCGGATTGCCTCCAAGGTCGGAAGATCTCTATCTATCTCGTAAAGAGCCCCTCAAAACTTTCAATGTATCATAGAAGTCGTATCGCACTGTACGAGGCACATTGCCCTGGTGGCTAGTATATAGCAGGTAACCAGCAAGTGACGTCGTATCGATAAAACTATGAGGCGATGCTATCGGGGGTTTGATAGTTGAACGCACTAGCAACCGTGAGAGTGGTGTTAGGATCTCGTGGCATAATTCTATTAATTAGTTCTCTTTGCTATGTGATATTCGGTTTATGGATAGAGCCGGTATATTTTTTGTTTCATGCCTAATTAGGGCGTTCGTCTATAGAGCATCTACGGTGGACATTCCCTATATTCTTGGATCTTTGGCAGAAGCTTGAGATACACACTTTAAGTTACTAATACTATATCCTTCAATACCACACGTCTACTAGCCCGGGGAATCGAAAGACACATCTTGCTAAACAGAAGTGATGGGGTAGATACGGAGGATTTAAAACAGCTCACGCGGCCACCATGAACATCTTTCAGCTAGGGCTTTTGCTCCCGAATTTAGAGTTTCGCTATCCCATTAATTTTAACAACCATCTTGACTATACGTTAGTGCCAGGACTATATATATAAGCTCAATACCAGATGGGGCAAGTGTTTAAAGAGTTATGGTAAGCGTCAATCAGACTTTCACCGGATAATCCCTTGGCCTACTGAGAGTCATCCGCTACCTTGTCTTATGAAGAAACATGGAAGAGAAAATCGAGCCATAGGAAGAACAAGCCACAGGCGAGGACTCTCAAGGGCCCTTGTGCTATGGACTTTCCTAGACTCAGTCCCAAGAAATAGCTATGCAATCTACATCTGCCCTAGATACAGTGTGCGGTATCCCCAAATTTCCCCGGGTCGCTTTTCTATCACAGCCCAAGTCTGTAGTAAATGAGCTTGATTGCCCTGTACCCCCCCCCCCCCCAGTAAACGGCTATCTAGAAGGTACGGCGGTATCATAGCCACGAAGGCAAATCCGATAACTCAGCGTTGTTCTGCCATGGCAACGCAGACGTCGGCAAGACCCAAATAAAGACAAAGAGATGGTCCTTGCGGAAGGTTATTGCCATGATAATAGACCATGACGTCAGCTCCCGCAGGTGGCCAGGAGTAGTACCGTATCATACCCGAACACTGGCCGGCGCTCCTTGGCTTTGTGCGTTTCCGAGCCTGTAACTGCCCCCGCCCCGGTGAAACTTAGCGTACCGTAGGGCAACATTGAGTGTAGCCAAAGCCGTCTTGAAAATTGGGTCGCATCTTTCCGTTCCGGGACCAGCTTTACAGGCATATAGAACACGAACACTAGCCAGAAGCTCCCACCGCAACATTTGGCAGGAATTAGCCCAAGGGTATTACTATACCAACCCTAGACCTACCCCCCAGCAAAAAAGTGGCTCGCCGAGCATTTTTATTTTATTTTTTAAATGCTCGACTACTCACCCCCCCCGGATTCGAAATCATGATGGTCCCTGTTTTCAAATTAGCCGACCAGTTTCTCCCAAGCCATTAGACCATAGGAACTGGCCGGTGACATTCTTTCTTCTTGAATCTTTTAATTAAATGCCCCTTTCAGAAAATATACAGTTCAGGCGCCTGATACTTTATCTTTGGTAAAATAGAAAAGGAAATTGATATCCAATCATAGTATAATACTCACCTCATGATATCGATAGAACGAGGAACGGGGGGGGGGCTCAGGCGTATATTTATGCTCTACTTTTGAAACACTCACTTTCTTTGCAGGAGAGGGGCAAATGTTCCCGGAATTCCATTGCTAGTATGATATCCCCGATGTAACTAACTATTCTTTGGTATGATACAGGAGGAAAGGACGGGGTAAAACTTTTGTATGATATGGTAAATTATCTATGCGTATCTGGTCGCCCATGCGGAACTCGGGCTCTAGTAGTGTTCGGGTACCATATGCCTGTAACTTGTAAAGTTGCTCCCGGAACGGAAAGATGCGACTCAATCTTCAACTTCGGCCACACTCAGTTGCTCTATACTGCGCCGAAACCAGTGTCACCTAACTTAACTCACCCTCATACCCGAGCATAAAAACAAACGTCTTTCCGGAACTGTCGTCAAAGAAGAAACGAACGACCACGACTCGAGATCCACCGGATCAAAAAAAAAAAAAAGGAAGAAAAAGACGCCAAAGCAACGGATAACGGGGGGGTGGGGGCTTATATTATATACACATACGGCCAGGCAAGCCCACAAATCTTACAGGATGTTCTAAGAGGTACATTACGCGCCTAGGCGAAGGGTGTTAGAATTTTGGTAGTGTTGCAAGCTATATGGCAATAACAGCTGGATTCGGCACTATCTCCCGAGATTACGTAGGTTATCACTGCCGTGGACCCACGTCTTACAACTGAAGTTCTTCACGGGGATAAAATATACACGGTTGATCATTGGCCCACACTCCCGCTTGGCACCCTTACACACAGCGACAGAGGGCGAAATTTGAACTTTGAAGAGCAAATTTAGGTATCAACACTAGCATTGCGAATTTTGCAAATAATGCAGCAGCCACCGAATACAATCAAAGATTAATAGCTGAGTAATATATACCGAAAAATGAAAATGCTTTTCATACCATACAATACATCTTAACCTCATGCAACGCTAAAATAAATAAATAGAAACCTGGCCTTTACGGTAGAATTCAAGATATACACAAGGGAACAAAAGAGATGAGTAGAAACGAATAGAAAAGGGCAAAAATGTCTTGGGCTTAGCTCGTCCGTGAACATGTATAACGCAAAGATCGAATGAATGCACATTCCGTGAATTGCGACAGAAAAACGGGACAGCCCGTGGGAGCTCCTGTTGCCAGAAAGCCACCTTTTTTAAAACCCAACGATGAGCATCAAGCCATAGCCTACCGTAATTACGATCAGAAACGAGAACACGCTGCTCGGGATACCCCGAGTGATGAAGTGCTGAACTCTCAAGTATCGTTGGCCTGTCTGTGAATTCTCCATCATGATCGCCGCTTTTCTCCCGGTTAGCATACAAATAATTAACCAAAAGGACAAAGACAAGAGTCTACATACTCATATTAGGGAAGCCGGAGGTAGGGAGACCCATCGCAGCAGAGCACATCAAAGCCGCGCCCTGTCCAATCAGTTAACCTATTGAACTTTCGCCGGGGTAAATCACGACGAGACATACCATAACGAGCAAGTTCGGATGCGGCTCTTCCATACTTGCACCAACTTGGGCAACGATTGGCAGAATAATCAATGCAGCAACAGTATGACTGATAAACGTTGCGATGACCAAGATTAGGGCGCAAAAAATGACGAGCACTCCATAAAGACCCATACCCTGTGTCTCCTCCTTGATAGCCTGTGCGATAGTGTGCAAAAGCCCTGAGCTGCTTACGGCTTTGCCCAAGGCTAACCCACCGGCTGCAAGAATGATGATAGTCCATAGGAAATTGTTGAAGTCTTCCTTAGTAAGGATACCAGTTCCGAAGAAGAGGACAAGAGGAATAATCGCAACGACGCCCATATCTCCAAATACATGCTCAAGCTGATGCGAGAAACACCACAGAATGATAGTTGCAATGGTGACAAAGGATATAAAGTATTGCACACCAGAAAACTTGTCCTTCACAGGTCGGATAGGAACAATGGTCGTTCCCCTACCAGGGTTGAACGATATCAAGAGTAATGCCCATATCACGATAATGGACAAAATACAGACTGGCAATGCCACAAAGAACCAAGCGCCCCAGCTAGGGGCTGGTCGCATGTTCTGCAAAGCAATGATGTTCTGTGGACTCGCGATCGGTGAGGCCATACCACCAATATTGGACGCTAAAGCAATACCCAGGATGAGTGCTTTGGAAAACCTGGATTCCGAAGGCAGGTTCCTCAACAGAGGCTAAATCCAAACGAATTAGCATAGATATCCGAGGCAGATCAGGGCTCAAGATTACCTGAATGATGGAAAAGCACAAAACCGGAGCCGCAACGTTACTAATCCACATGCTCGCGAACATAGCCACAAACATATTAGTCAATAGAACTGTCCTAGGCTTAGTTCCAGCTTTGCTTAATACGACAGTGGCCAGCATTTTCGCAATCCCGTACTTGCTCAAGGCAGCAGCAATCGCAAATCCGCCTAGTAGCAGCATGATCACAGGGGTCCACATAGCCGAGAAAATATATCTAGTAGCATCTTTTGTCTCCAGTCGAAAATGCGGCTTCTGATCCGAGCGCGCAACTCGCAAAAGAACCACCAAGAACGGGACAAGAAGCGATGTCACAAAGAGCGGGATAACCTAGAAGTAACGAATCAGCACCCGACTTCAGTACGGTTCTGCGGTTCAGCGGACAAAATACCTCAGTGGCCCATAGAAGAGACACAAACACAAGCATGGCAAGGCAGTTTTGTTGTTCCGGCGCAGGGAATATGGGAACAAACAATAGGACCGTGAAAATAAGCAAAACAGCAATAAGAACGAAGAACCCGCCACTAAATACCCAAGTAGAATACTTTATCTTCCCAACTGGTGTCTCCAACTCTTTGGTTGCGGATATCTCAGGTTCGTCACCTGTCAGCCGTGACTTCGTTGGATCTGTAGTGTCGCCAAGCAACGTCCGTCGAATTCCCATGTTGGCCGCTTGGGCTTTCCTCTCAATACCGATCATCTCCCTCCATACTGTATTGCGCTCCCAAACAACGTGCTCACGAAGATGCAGTCGAAGCTCTCGCTTCGCTGCATCCAAGTCTCCACCTGTGATAAGCGACGCATACATTTCCTCGACTTTCCCAATTGCCTTGTCCAACTCTGCCGTAGTTTCAGGTCGGAAACAATAACAAGGTTCCACCACACTCTGCATATACTGTGACTTGAGACTTCTGTTGAGAATTTTGTCGTATTTCTTCAACCCTTTCACAAATCCTGTCCTATTGAGCTGAACAAAGCTCTTTAGTTCTCTTAGGGCAACGAATAACGAAATAGCTCGTTTCTTCAACATGACTCGTTTGTCATACAAGCCTTCTACACCATAGCCGTGATATTCGTCAAAGGTTTGTGATGTGCGTCGCTGAAATAATCCACTGTCCGATACATGACTAGTGTGTGAGCCCTCCATATTGCTATTCCAACCCTTACCCCTCTTCAACTTAGACAGCAATCCCGCCCCAGCTCCAGCTTGATGCTCCTCTTCCTCCTCGTCATCATCCGTGTCATCTTCTCGGTCGGTAGGCTCATCAAGACTACTCCGTGCTCGTAAGATTCCACTCAGACCGCCTAAGCTGTGCCTTCGCCTGCTACTCTCCCCAATGAGAGGTAAATCGGTGACACTTTCGACATCCCTCCCTTCCTCGAAGGACTTGGCGTCCGTAGAAAGTTCGTAGACCTCTCGGAGAAGCTCATCTTCTTTAAGATTGTAGAAAGAGGAGATTTTCTCAAGCTCACGGTCGAGTGTCCGTCGATAAACTAAATCAGTATCGACAGCGGGTTCTCTCGTATGAGCGATGAGAGCGGACTCCTCGGTGTCATCTCGTGAACTAGCTCGGACGACATTTTTCTCTAGCTGGTAGATGCTATCCAAGGGGTCAGTTCGAAGATCCCTGGGGTTCTTGAAACATGGCGAAGGGGAAGCAAGGGAAACAGGAGAGAACAAACATTTTTTTCAAATTCGAATAAGCAATGTAGTGCGAGCTCCAGTCAGGCACAGCATTGAACTGAATACTATGGGAGAACTTCATGCCGCTCTCCGCCTGGTCAAGCCTGTTGAAAAATTTCTCGTCGTCTCGGCGTTGCTTACAAAGTTGATCTTCAAGCCGTCTCCTAGCTTGTTCTCTCGACTCGCGTAACTGCGATAGGTCCTGAAGCTGGAAAGATTCGCCTTCTGTCCTGGGATCCAGCTCGGAAAGTAGAGGTAGGGAAGCTATGGCTGCTTTATAAACGGTTCCTGCGCACAATAGCGCAGGAAAAGAACAAAAACAAGAGTAGGTGGTGGGGGAGGGAGCTTGTCAGTAGCAGATCGGATTCCGTAGGCAGTCGTGGGGCGCTGAGCACCTCTCGGAGCCGGGCACTGCACGGGGGCAGGGGGGGGGGGGGGGGGGGGGTTTAATTTTAAAAGTTGAAGGGGGAGGCCAGGGAACTTTTTCCTGGTGTGACTCTACTCTTTTTCTTTATTTTTTGTTGTTTTCCCGAGCTAGGAGCTTTCGACGCTTCCGAACGACCAGGGGTTGCGAAGTAGAGTGCTTGGGCCCGGAATAGTATGTGCGAGTGCAGGAGTGTGTCCACCAACTCACAGCTGTGTGCTACAGAACCCAGAGAAAACACGTTCAAGGTCTTCCTTCCCAATGCTCGAACTGGAACGTGCGTCAGATCAGAGAGACTATTGGCTGTCAGAAATAATTGTTTAGACTCTGCGGGTAGCCGAGTGAGCAGAGTGAAACATAGATAGCCGTTAAGAGTGTGCTTGGTCTCGTGTTATTTCTTTGAAGATCCAAAAGATGACCCTTTAGAAGGCTCGGGGATGTGGTGTATTGTACCGGTTCCGTGCGGTACTGTATCAAAAGAGAGGCGGAAAAAGAAAAGAAGAGATAAAAAGAGTAAAAAAAAACAGATACTCGAATAGAAAATCACCGAGTCATGCGGCCTGCCAAGCGAAAAGGGAATGGGAAAGGGATGTAAGAATTAAAATATCGGCGTGGGATGTCAAGACCCGTGGGAGATGCAGTGCTTGGCAAGTCCCTTCTTGTAAACATAGATAATGCTCAGCAATTAACTGGAGCTGGAGCTGGAGCTTCTCTGAGCAACTGAGTGACATAAGCCAGATAGTCTACCCACCTCCGCCGCTCAACCACCAACCCTCCCTCAAAAAAATTAAAAAAAAATTAAAAAAATTAGGAACATCGCCAGGGTGATCGACATCGGAGGGCAACAACACGGGCAGGATTTGCTATTCGACTGGTCTCAGCTTGCACCCAAAAAGTTTGAGCTTTCACATTGTAGCGTGGACCAGGGTTCATCTCTCGATGCTTTACTGTGGCTTGGCGTCGTGCCAAGGGCAGAGCCGTACGAGTACAGCGAGAAGCGAAAGGCGAAAAAGATTTTTGTCAAATAGCATGAGCGATGAATGAATACTGAGCAAAATGATTTCTCAGGACGAGCTCCATCCGGGACTATTCGGAGTATCTTTTTTTGGGTCTCCGGATGGGACGTCTCTCAACTGTTCGGATGGAAAAGCCCACCGTACGGACGGGCTGCATTTAACTTCTGCAGTCCAGAAACAGCGCATATGCGTTCCACCGATCCGAAGATTATTTTTTCTCTTGTGTCGGCCACCCATCAGCTGCTCTCAAACAACAAGGCAAGAGCCATATTTATTTGATGCTATGATATGATATCATACCATGGCTTTTCCTGTGTTCCCTCAACCCCAAGGTAGAATCCCAACCACATCACCTTTTTCAAAAGTTGGAAAGAGACGAGAGAGGGAGGGGGAAAGAAACAGATATTAGTGAGATGCTTTATCACCATAGCACGCCCCCCACTCCTCCAGGTCACTAGCTCGTAATAGCTTCCGACTTCTGCTCGTAGCTGCAGGAATGTTGGGAGATTTTCCGAACCCTCTACCTTGTGCAGTCGGCTAGTCATCCGCAGCTACCACACAGCCGGCATTGGACAAGCCAGTGGGAAAACATCCAGAGTCCAACACAGCCTGCATGCTCCCTCACATGGTTTACTCGTAGCTTATGGCGTACCAGGCAGTACTCGAGTACCAACCTCGTTCGCCCATCATATTATTATACCGGCACTAGAATAGGACCCTTGGACACCGGTACCGATGATAGGGCTGGGGCTACCACGTTCTCGACTATCACTCACTACTATGAGTATGATACTCGGCTTGGCACTTTTTTATTAGGCGGCCACACCTCAGTTGGCGCCAAGCCGATGTCCACATTTCCCGAAACTTTTGCAATGCCCAAACACATGCTATGATAAATGATATGTAACTATCGTATGATATTATTATGAAAGAAACCGTAGGACCTAATCCACATAGGGTCCTCAGAAGACCCTGAACAAACATCGCTTCAGTTCCCCTATCCATCTGCTATCATACCGCACTCGTTCTTCGTTAGTACAACACTGTAGGCCTTCGTTCTATTACCACCTATCACCTCAGTTCCCAGCTATCAATAGGCCAAGCCAAAACCGGGCACTTCCTACTATGATACATCTCGTCTACCCCCCTGGACCCAACAGACAGGCCGCGCAGGCAGGCCATGGTCTGCACAGTAGCCGAGCCAGGGAGACTTGACAGATCACTAATAACTACACCAAGCATTTCGCACTCCAGAGCTTACAACTAGAGGGATGTGGTAAGCATGGTTGGCACTATTTCTGAGTTCATAACATCCCCCAAACTCAATTTTTCGGCCGGATTCAATCACCTATCTTCACAGCCGAGCTATATCCCCATATTTTACCTGCAAAAACCAAAAGCCTCCCTCCCAGGCATAGCCGCCAGTGTGAATCCCGCTCGCGGCTTGCAGGCTCAATAACAAGAGAATCTCTTCTCAACAGTTACTGCTTGTAAATCAATCATCTCTACTCGAGTGGGAACCGGCGCCCCTTGAAGTGCTCGGGAATGCCGAGAAGTAAGTCTAGCTCTCCCGAACGAAGTACCGGTATGGTGCAGCGGTTGATTGGGCGCAGATAAAGATGGGGGGGCAGACTTCTTGTTTTGGCATGTCCCCGTACTGCTAGCCTTGTGCGGTGCCGTGCCCTCCGAATTCATCTAAAGTGCACCACCCATTTCTATCACCCGACCCACCCATGTTCGTTGTGCGCGAAACCAATGGTACGAGTACAGTTCTTGGGGATAACCCAGGGGTCAACCATGCACATCTCGGAAGTACCACGATCTACTTGCACGAGTACTGCCTCTTTGAAACCTGGGCTCTAAGCTTAGGTGTCACTGGCAGACATCACAAAATTTCGCTCACTTCTTGGTTATGTTATTGATAACTTGGCGCCCGACCTTCAAAAGCATTGGTGGTTCAAGAGATTATGTGGTAAGGGTCCGACGTGGATCAGGATCCCTGACACCGTGGGGAGAGACAAGCCTTGAGTGATTTTCAAAGACATTTTCTTCCTTTTTTTGCGACGAGAGCTATGGCCACAGCTGACAAGCCATGTATCCGTATCTCTGATCTAGACCTCCCATCGATCTGTTCGGCTAATCCAAGGCCCATTTGCAAATATAATAAACGGCATTGCAAATACGACCTTGCATACGCTGTGGGGTCCCCGCGAATAGACATCTTGGGGTGAGTTTGCTTCTGCGAAAACGCAATGTACCGCACAGGGAGCTAAAAAATCCACACAGCATAAAGTAGCGAGTGATCACTTGTGAGGGTGTTTGGCTGATCTGTCTCTAAACAGCAACCCGGGACGGGTTCTATATCCGGTTAAGTCTGCAGAAGGCGTGGGGGTCTCAAGGGTAAGAGCTGAACCACTCGAGCACATTTACTGGTAATCCTGTATTCCACCAAATGGTGAATGCAGTTTTAACCCCACTATTTTTTCTACCTCCGGAGACACCGGCACCATACTCCGGGGGGCATAAGTCTACATTACAAGTATAGCAATCATATAATGCGTTAATTTACTTTACTGAAGAGCCCGCCGTAAAAACCCAAATAATAATCGGGCCATGTGCTATGCACAGTCGCACCCCACTGTCCCGGACAGCCAAAATCTAGAGAGCCCATCTGGTACAGCGGGTAATCCGGGGCAACCGGTCAAGTTTTAGCGTAAAGAAATTTGAGACTCACAGGGGCTCATATGGGACACCAAGGTGTCTGGATCGTCGAAATCCGGGATAGCGGGGTGTAACCGCAGTCGAAAGTTCTCTACTTTAGAAAAGGGACGAAAAAGAGCTACCCAACCCCCTTGAGAGACATAAGGGAACACTGGATCTTACCACAGACAACTCCACCGACACAGCACTTAGTTCGATTACTCGTTCTCGCGCTATCCCATTTTTTTCTCCCTCTAGCCCAAAACCCCTGACAAAGGTTTGCATGGAGCGGGTACTTGTACTAGGATCCCTTACAAGTATGATAGGGAGTGTCTGCTACCAGAGTTTTGCTTGACAACGGCAGTTCCCGGGCAGCGCTAGCGATGCACAAGAATGTCACCAACGTGATGCCATACCGGTATCGCACGGCATCATTCAAGCTCGGGACGAAGTAGCGGAGATCTCAAACCCCGCACTCTTGTCTGTGCAACACACAAGGGCCTTTCACTCCCACCTCTGGTAACCAATAGGGGCCGCGCGCGGTGATATTCCCAAATAATGAGAGGATTTCAATCGGCGACCGAATCTTTTGCCCTTGAATGTCGCATAACAAGTTATTAACCTCCGTTGAGACATGCAGAAGGCTGACAACGAAACAGATGTAACGCTGAAGGAACGTGCGGTCGAAAAAGTAGCCCCCAAGGCTTGCCACGGGATACCATACATGCAACCACTGCGGCAAAATTTTTCTGATGTCACATTGCCTCCTCTATCTCTTATCTACATTCTCACGATGCAAGAAGCGAGATCCGGAATGGGTATCCGTATGAAAATCTTCGCGGAGAGCGGTCCACCCAGCAGCTCATCTATAAATCACAAGCCCTCTCTCGACCCGCACAACCAGTATTCAACGATATCCACCTCCAGGAGGTTTTTTGTCTATCTGCAGGCATCAGATTAGCGTATCGCCCGTTGGAGAATGATAAGTGGCGTCGGGGGATATTATGCCCCTGACGACTCTGCATCTACCTGCGCTCAGCGTGGAAGAAGCAGAGCCAGTTACCCGGAACTTGCCAAGAAGATGAGCATGAGAAGGGAGGCTGTGTTTCGCTTGCCAGTTCCCCTGGGGGAAGAGTTGAGCAGGAAATTCGACCAAGCCTTTCGAGTTTTTGCTCAACCCACCGGGCCCCTCCCTCATACCATGTTGACCAACTTTTGCTCAGGGGGAATCATGGGATCTCAGCATTTTATAGACGATAGATAGGTTTGATTGGTTCTTGGCTTGGGCGCTGACTGCGATGGGTAATTGTAGACCAATTTCCTGTTTTGAGAGCGGACAGCTTTCTCTTCTACCACTGCCACTGCCACCTCACCGCGGCTGCGCCTCAACGACAGCGTGCGCTAGACTCTGTAGTTAAACGTTATACAAACCAGACAGATATATTTTTACAGACGGCGGAGCTCTTCTTCCTCTTCACAGAAAAGGCTCACTTCCGCCGTCACGTAGTCCTTCACTCGCGATATTGCGCTGTCTTGACCAGCGGGGCAGACTTGGGAAAGGAACACTTATCATTCACCTGTGGAGACCTGGAAGCTTTGGGCGCGGTATGTTTTTGAGAAGGCTTCTTTTTATTCTCCTTTTCAATCTTTGAATTGGCTCGCCTTACTGTACCCTGTCCTACCGTATTACCATATCTTTCTCGCTGGCTTCTTTCCTTACTCTCTTGATGTCTTTGCTGGACGAGGTCTTATTGTCTTACTGTTGTTCGTTGCGCGTTGTCCCTGCAGATCTCACCACATGGAGATCTTGCTTGACCATAACGCTCTGGCATGGTTCACTCATCGTACGCTCTTAAGGCCTTGGGTCGCAATTCCATCCGTCTACGTGTATTAGCGAGGGCGTGTAGTTTTTCCTGGTTACATCCCACATTCCATCCTCATCCCTCATCTTCTTCTTCCGAAGCATTAACATATCCGAATCTCACCTCTTATTTGAATCGTGTTTTGTCTTCCATCTGTCAGTTGCCTAACTCGACAAGCAAATTCTCCTTCTTGCTTGAGACAATTGATTTATTCATACTTTTTTTTCTTTCCCATTGTGCTTTCTTATTCGGATCATTCTTTTTTGTTCGCTCCTGCACTGCGCTGGTACTGACATCACTGCCTTGGCCATGTGCTTTAAGCTTTGCTGTTGTGGCACAAATCCTTGGTCTTCGCCTCACTCTTCGCCGGTCCAGCCTCCATCTGGGCTAGCCACGGACCTACCCACATTGCCCGACCTTGTTGTGCCCGACGTGTCAGGTGCAATTAAAACAAATACATTTCCAGAAAAATCAAAAGAAAATACTGCTCCCGAAACAACCCTCCCGCCTGTCAATTCGGAATCCGGTGCCATACCTGACCCGAGGAATAGAGAGACTAACAATCCAGCTCGTGTTTATGGTTTCGCAACAAACACCGACATGGTTTCCAATGGCAGGACACCCTTGGGGGCTTGGCATGCCGTGGCTGCTAAGGTAGTCGCTGCGAATCGCTTCAGAGGAGCTGGGGCATCTTCGCGTGTGGGGGACTTTAGGATTGAGGAGCTCGGTGGGAAGAGTGGGCACCTTGTTTTTGGTCCAGTTGCTGTTTTCAATGGTGGGGGATTGTTGTGATTTTGCGATTCTGTGAAGCAATTGCTTTGTTTGCCAGGGAGCCATCAAACTAAATCTCGTGTTTTCAGGAAATGTTTCTCTTGATGTCAAGAAACCAATGGCTGGCATGACCCTGACAATCACATTCACAGGGGTTGCTGAAGTAGACAAGAATCTGGCGACTTTTCTTAGCATTTCTCACGAGCTGTATTCTGGAGGTATGCCACATGCACCTTACTCTACACTCACCATACTGAACGTATGTTGATTAATAAAATTTGCAGACTTCCAGGAAGGATTTCGCACATTCCTCTTCGGCTTCAACTTCCCCCACCTCAACCTCCCACCTACATCTGCCAGCCCTCTGGTTCATTACTCGTTCGTCGCAAGGCTCACGAAAACTAGCACTACCGAGGATGACAATTATTCGATCGGATCACGGATAGCAGAGTTCAAGAGCAAACCTCTTGAGATCGTCTTCATCCCTTACATTGACCCTGCCCTCGAATTCCCGCCCCTCCCCCGGCTTCTACCTCAGGCATTCCCCGCCAAGGGTGGGAATTCGAAAGGGAAGGGTGTGGATGTAGCGCCGTCGTTGAAATCGGTTGGCGGTGCCGAGTCTCCAGCGAGTGACAGCAACATCGGGCCCTTGAAGGTTCCCAAACCAAAATTAACTTTGACAACCGCAGATCTCCCGTTAACCGCGTCGAGCAATAGCACACCTATCATTGATAGGCCTCGTCCTATCGATACATCTGTCCTTAGGACAGTTAGCATGAAAGACGATGGGAAAACCGTTGCTAGACTAACTATCGAGCTCCAAAAGACCAGATTCCTGCCGGACGATGAAATTTCCGTACTCATGCAATTTGCTATTAGAGAAGGTGATACAATGCCCAAAGGCTTCGGCATCAGGGTAATTGAAAAACGCTGCTTAGCAAGAATGGACCCGGACACCACACAAGACGAGGCCATAAGCGATGACGATGAAGACAGCCTACCAAAACTTAAAGTCATCGGGAAAGAACGCACCAAAGTTCTTACAGGAGGAAAGTTCACCATACATCCTGACAACATCCGCAACGTGAAACCGGCGGACATCAACATTCCGGACCGCGCCGGATCCGCCAACGCCCGGGGCAAAGGAGAAAATGAACTCGCGGCCCACCGAAACCTCCTCGGCGGAAAGAAGATCGAAATGCCGATCCGCATTCGCCTGCCGAGTTTCAAAACCTTCATTAGCGACATACTTTTGCCTACTGTGGCGCTCCCGCTGGGTAGTTTGTCAGCGTACGATCCCCCGCCAAGAATCGGTCCGATGGACGGCTTCCCCTCGTCCTCGCCTTCATCCTCCATCCATCGTAACAATAAGGGAAAATCTCCAATGATCTCCGGCACACCCAGTCCCACCACCACCACCTCTTCCATAAACCACAGCCTCCCCCTCCTCCCACCGAATCTCGGCTTAAGCTTTATAGTAGCCCACGTCCTCCAGGTCACAGTCCCAACCTCCACTTCCTGGCTGAAAAAGCCGACGTCCGCCTCTAAAGACTTGGAGATCTCGATACCCATTGTTCTTGGGAATATCAACCCCCACGCAGCTCTCCGGAGGAAAGCACCCGATTTCAGAATGAACGTGCTTGAGGAGCGGATGCATAGTGCCGGAGGGCCGGGCAGCAGCAGGAGCAGCAGTAGAAAAGGGAGTGTGGGGTCGGTGAGTGGGTATGGTGTTGCTAGCGGGAGTGGAAGTGGTGGGAAGGTTACTGGGGGGTGGAGGGAAGGGGAGAGGTTTTTGACGCTAAAGGAGACGGAAGTTAGGCCGGGGTTTATCAGGGAGTTTTAGTGCGGTTGGAAGTGTGTGTGAGAGAGAGGAGGGGGAGAATGAAAATGTGCATTCTTTTTTTTTATCACTTTTCGGTGTCTTTAGTTTTTGTCGGGCGAGATGTTGGGAGTTTGGGGTTATTTTTTTTGCTTTTGAGTTTGGTATGTTTGGTGGTTTCACCCATCCTACTTCTGCTCCTGCTTCTGGCTTCTCCTCTTCCCTCCGTTAATGTAAGTACTAAATAACCAGTTGTAATTCCTTTGTTATTGTCAAGTGTTCCTATGGAGTGGAGCGAACACATGCAGGTAATCAGTGATTACCATACCTATTCCCTTTCTTTCCCTGTTGTCATAATCATTCCTTATATCATACTTTAATATTCATCCCTTTTGTAACAGAATACTTGTACCGAAAAATCCTGCGGGGGCACTCTTAGCTAGGCTATTTCCTATATATTACACAATAACATATTCTCCCCCTATCCTCGAGGTTTAATTCAATTCAACCCGAATCTGATTCACGTCGTAGAACCGTGCCGGAGCAGAAGATACCAATATTCTGCGCCGTACCCGTTGAGCTAGTACGAGTGATGTGCGGGCCAGGCAAAGTCAGGAAGAACGGGTCGTTTCATCCGCAAGCAACGCAAAAGAGGGGAGAGGAGTAGAGCCTATTTGGGGTTGGGACTACTGTAAGTCATCTAAGCTCATACGCCTCCGTGAAGGGAGCTTTCACAGTGTTAGCCTATTGGGTGAATCAGGAGCGATTTTGCTAGGGCTGCTATTATTATAAATTTGAGGGGGAGGTTATTTTCTATTAGTGAGTTTTGCCATATCGTGTGGTGCCATATTAGCAGAGAAAGCCTCGGAGCTTTGAGGTGGGACCGACCCAATGGTTCGTTTCCCCCCTTTTATAGCCCGTCTTGGACTTTTGGCTAGGCCCCTTTCTGTCTCCCTGCGATTCCTTTACGTATTTTAGGTATGATATCAGATCCTCCGCTAGAGCTTACCGATCTTCCAGTTATGGAGACCTGGTGGGGGGGTTTGGTGCTTGTTAGTTGTGCTTTTACTCTCTTTTTCCTCCCTGCCTCCCTGCCTTTCTTTCCTTCCGCTCGACATACTAGGGATGCTTGATGTTTGGCTGGCCGGATGAATTGTAGCAGGAGGGGAGAATGAATGAATCTGACTAGATGGGCGGTTTATATCAAGTTGATTATTAAATCTTGGTCACGTTGTTGCCTACTATTCTCGCCGGTACAGTACTGTGCGGTTTCTTCTTCTTTCAGTCCCCGGCGAGGGATTTGGGGTGATGCTCGGAGAATCACTCGTGCACATGCATACATACATACATACGTGCGTAGTATATTTCCTTAATAATGCGGTATTGGACTGTCTGTTGGCCCCGAGCTGGGGTAAGGCTGACATTTTTGTTGACTGTCTGGAATGATGGAGCGCTGGATCTTACACCACGAGTAGGTTAGGCTGGAGGAGAAAATTTTTATTTTCTTCATGTGCATTTTCGGGCATTGGTTCCATGTGTTGAGTTTTCTTGCTTGATGTTGATCGAGATGAGTTGACCCAATCACGAGCAGGGAGTGGTCAAACAGTGCTGATACTCCGGGGCGTTTGTGCATGGGGGTAAGGGAGTTGTGATAGGGTGGCACTTACGTATTCCACGGCAGATGTAATGTCTCTTTCGACCAATATCTAGCCACAAGGTGACATCGGTCTCACAAACTTTTTGGTGGCTTGGCTGGACGGTCTTCAAGCATCTGTTACGGTATACGAGGCTGCTCAACAAACGCCTACAGACCCCGCCCCTCCTCATCCTCCTCCTCCTCCTCCCCACCTGCTAGGAATTCCCTCAACTGGCCAACCCAATAATCTGCCCCCCGACGAATTCCCAACAAATATCAACTCTCTCAATCCCCAAGTACCGTAAAGTCTGGCCCCGTCAATGAGCCGTCCCGGGCCGGCACAGTTTGCAATCGACAAGGTTTTTGAAACTGATGATAGGCCCGATATCTCTTTCTTTTCGGAAACTCTCAAAAGCTTATTATACATTTTCTTAGCACCGGGGGTTCTGAAAAGTCCTGGTCCAGGCTAGTTCACTAATTAACGACCGGGGTTTGCGGTATTAACAACTTTATTATTAATACCGATGATCGGTCCGAACCCCTGGCCTGGTTATTTCTGCTTGTGTCTGGGATTAGGCACCGGGACATTGGTGGACGTGGATCAATGGCGTGTGAGGATGTTCTTCCGAAAACCGAGGAATTTAGGAGTTGGTATGATGGGTGTAGGGGAAGCGAATCCGATAACGCAGTATTGTTCTGCTACGGGGATCAGGGGTCGGTGAGACCTCTGTCAGGGAGCAAGGACGATCCTTGAGGATGGAAAGAGAGGGAGAGCCGATGCTGACAAGTCGTGATGTCAATTCACTAGTAGTAGGCAGCTTGTGCGAGAGGTGCTAGAGGACGAAATACCGTTGTTGCATGTTTTTGCTTTGGCTGCAGCTCGAGACGAGTAGTCTTTGGCGTCCATGCTGGGTTCCTTCTGAGACAAAGTATTAGCAGGTTGGAAAATATTCCGGAGGAAATAACCCAGACATTTCAAGACCATGAAATGCCCTTTGGTTAGGACCCCGACTTCTCGGTGCTCTGCTACAGGCCATCACATCCTTAGACCACACGCTTACATGCATCGACGCTCTGGACGAGGGGTAGTCGAATTAAATTTCGTTGCCCCCTAAAAACGGCCCCCGAGAAACCCCTAGGCACCCGAATATCCGTGACTAGAAGACCCTATATTCGGGCTGAGATCGAAGGGTGTCTTGCCGAGCGAGTGATAAGTGTGTTCGTAGGCCCCAGCAAAGAATATATCACTAGATATCTCCGTGCCATACCAGGGGAGAAAATGGATCCGAATGCGATGGACCATATAAACTCTGGAAGGAGAAATTCTGGGGAAAAATGCCCGAGAGTATTTCGGAAATGTGGGTAGGGGGAACGGTGCTGAGAATCTCACTATCAGATATCCGCTGAAATATACATATATTTAGACTTCTGCCAGTTTCCTTAAATATCGAGGCGATTTCTCAGAGATCAACAATCTATTCCAGGCGACAAAATCTCAACGCAATGATAGATGGGGCAGGTTTGGGGGATACGTACGGTACAACGGTGGAACGGGTACAGGCGCAGAGTGGGGATAAATCGGGACTCGTGATGGCAGATTTGATGCGGGTATGTCACTAGGAACAGCTATTTGAAGCGGATGAGCTCCGTCACACCCTAGCAATTGAGATAGGATCAACGAATCTCAATATTAGCAATTCCCCCTCGATGTTTGCACTGGTAGACTACTGCTAAAAGACTCATCACCGGCACAAACAAGCCCCGACCGTCTAGCCAATCCACCTTACGCTCCCAGAGCGTTCCTCTACTCGTCCCAATATTCTTCGGTGGACCCCGCTGGACAATTGGGGAAACTTGTTTGACCTATCTATATTCCCAGTGGCCGAAGGACCTTCTTTCACCTAGCAATCTCTATTACCCTATGAATAACTTTTCCTGAATAACCCCCTATATGTTGGGGGAAACTACTTGGAGACGGAACCCTCCCAAGTTCAGTGAAATCTCATAAGTTACTCTAGAGCTTTCCTAGCATAGTCACTGCACATCTACTTAAATTCCTTGCGGAGGAAGCATGACTTTGTTGCACTAGTGGTTTCGGTATTCATTCTTAGTTCGCTGGGCTACGGCATGCATCCTTCGGGGTCCTTGAGTTTGCAGCTGCCTTAATAGAGATAGAATGTCGCGACATCAACAGAGTGGGTTGTACGATCGACACACCACTCATATATCCTGGGGTATGAAAACAAAGATCTTGGCCCTGACAAGCTATGATAGGCGATGCTAGCCGAACATCACTCCCCTTGATTAATTAGCCTAGGTGTAAGGGCAGTGTAGCACTACTACGATTCCGGAAAGCAGTAAGCCCCTAGCATTGCTTAGAGCCGTGGAAGCACTGCGTCCCCCACCACCCCTAGAATATGGATAACCTATGCTCTATTTCTGCTGCAGCATTACCGACACACCTATTACTATTTTGGCCATCCACCCCCCTTACTCCCTCCCAACCTCCTCAAACGGCACAAGACGACCACTCCGTGGAAATCGCCTCGTCCTTGTCTCTTCGGAGCAAGTTGGTCACAAAAAGTCGTGCTTGGACCGCCACCCTCTATCGTGGTTTCTCATAATTATCAGATGCAATGGGAATACGGTTATACTATCCTAGTGTGAACACCCCTGAGATTCGTTCATGAAGTCGAGTGAGAACCGATGAATTATGTCTGTACTTTAAAACCTAACGTAAGTGAGGGCGGGATGAAATTCAATAGTTATATCGCGATGAGAAGGCCTAGTCCATAGCTCGGAGATTCCTCATTGTACCTTATTTCACTACTACTCTTACCCAACACTGTAACAGCTCTCCTTTATTCCCTCTGGATGATAGACATACAAGTTGCGGGCATAAGGGCATTACTATACAAACCCTAGACCTACCCCCCAGAAAAAAAGTGGTTCGCCGAGCATTTTTTTAATGCTCGACTACTCCACTGCCCCCCGGATTCGAACTTATGATGGTCCCTGTTTTCAAATTAGCCGACCAGTCTCCTAAGCCATTAGACCATAGGAACTGGCCAAGAACACTCTTTCTTCTTGACCTTTTAACTGCCCCTTCAGAAAATATACAGTTCAGGCGCCTGATATTTTTTATCCTTGGTATAGTAGAAAAGGAAATTGGTATCCAATCATAGTACTCTCTCATGATATCGATAGAACGGGGAACGGGGGGGGTTCAGGTGTATATCTATGCTCTACCTCCGAAACACTCGCTTTCTTTGCCAGAGGGCAAATGTTCCCCGATGTCACTATTTCTTTGGTACAGGAAAGGACAGGGATAAATTTTTTGTATGGCATAAATTATCTATGCGTATCTAACCGCCCACACACAAAACTCGGACTCAAGTGTTTTCGGGTTCTATATGCCCTGTAACTTGTAGTTCAAATTGTATTACTTGGAGATATATTATAAAAAACAGCTATGTATAGCAGAATAGCGCAGGTATTCCCAACGCACTGGTAGGAAACGGAGTGAAGAGGAGTGGGTTTAGTATGGAACCGCCCTCCTCCCCCACCGGGGGGCGGCGAATAAGACAAGCGAAAGAAAAAAACACCTGTAGACACCAAAAACAAAAAGCCTAAAACTTCTATGCCAGAGGCAATTCCTCCTAAATTATGATAGCACCATAATGAGAAAAATCTGGCAAGGCGGTGCATGAACCATCCAGAACGCTTCCTTGCCCACCGCAATCATCGAAAGAATATCCCATCGTTCGTAGAAGGGACAAATTTGCCCTTTTTGCTAACGAACACAACACCCCCACCAACCCCACCCAATATGTAAGGGTACCAGCAGTAATAAGAATGCTGTTACTTATAAAGACTCTCGTATCTGGACTGCTTGGAAATTTATTTCAGCTAAAAGAAGAGATATGGTATGTGAATTTAAGAATTCAAATGGCCTAAGCAATCATCACACCTATAAGCGACCTTGCTAACATGTCAGCACCGAGCTTCCAGAGAGGCGCCAAGAACTTGCAGCCCACTTACCTGTCCTGCTCAAGGCTCAGAAGGATTTCTACCTCTGTTGCTGGAGGAAACAGACTGGGCAGAGGGGAATAGTTGGAGTGGTGATTTTCTAAAGTCTGGGTGGAAATGTAATTGTTGTAATCTACCACTATGTTAATTGAATGAATGAAATTGTTTCCTTAACTTCTACTATATCTAGCTTGTCCAATTTCTCATTCTATATTTTTATGATTTTTCTTTGATTTTTAAATAAATTATTTGGAGCGCTCTGTTGGTTGCAGAAACGCCAAGAATTTCGCTACGAACGAGGGGATATACTCGTGTCTCCACGCCAAGAATGGGCACCTCTTTTGGAATAGTGACCACCAGCCCATAAAAGGTATAGTGTTCGAGCTGGTTGAAAGAGTGTGCGGAAAAGTGCCACTAGCCAGTTACCTCAGGTTTGACAACAGAATTGGCAATTTGTGAACTCTTACGGGCCGATTATCAATTTTTCTAAGCAAGTACATCTTCAGTGTTGTAAGAATACTGGAGCCCAAGAGGTCAAATTAATTTAATACCCAGAATAGCAAAATGGAGAAGCCTTTCCTGTGCTACAAGGGGAGTCATTATCGCTCTGTATAAGTACAATAAGCTGTCTTTTTTAGAAATTGGAGCAGTTTTGAATATTCCACAAGAAACCGTACGCATGACCTACATGCAGATTGCAGTAAGGAAAACCATATTTAATTACAAAGAGGATATGAAATGTGGAGGAGATAATAGGTTTAATGGTTAGTGATTCGGCTTCTATCCAAGTTAGGCCGGAACCGACGGGGGATGCCAGACTTCGGGTCAGGTGGTGAGGTCGAGTGATGGGCTGTGATGAGAGGTATGGTACTTGTATTGTAGCTAGACACCGCCCCTCTAGCCCCGAGATGCGTATAAACCCGGCTCGCAAAACGTCTATTATACTTATTATATGCCGCAACAGAATATTCAGCATCGATAGCTATGATAGCACAAAATCGCACTCCCCAAATAAAGAGATAGGTCTATCATCCAACGCGCTATCATCCCCCATGCGTAGCCCCACCGGCTAGGGTTAAACAGCTAAGGCGGAAAGAGATATATCGTTGAGAAAACAAAGTGGTATAAAGAGAAAACTAAAATCCACCCAAACACCAAACATTGCCCCAAGCACCAACTAATCGTTAACCTGAGCATAACAAGAAAAAGAAGTAAACGTAAAGATCCTCCACCACCAACCACCCCTGATTCATCCAGCATCGCATAAACTATGTACAACCCCCTCTCAAGAAAACCCCATTGTCTCTTGAAACTCCTCCCACCCCTCTGGCTCGTGAATCACCACTTCCGCCACTTCCCCTCCCTTGCCAACGAGCCCCTGGTCAACGAGCAGACCGACCCTCGCGCCAAACACACCCTTAGTACCCTTCGACTTTCGAGGACGAATACTCGCCTTCGCCGCATCATGATACAGCGCTCGGGAGATCACGTCGTCGCGCCATGACACCAGGGACTCGTAATTCTCTCGTTGCTCTAGGAAGTGGTATTTGGGCGTGCTCCTCGCTGGTCTCCACGCTTTCCTATTCTCTGGCGTCTCCGTGAGGTCCACAACCTTGCTCTCTGTCGCCAGGAGCATCAATTCTGCGAATACGTCCTGGCCTTCGGCTGCTAGGTCTGTTTCGTACTCTTCCACCTCCTTCACCTCCGGTCGGGAGAGCAGTGGTTCGAGAAGCCACGAGTCAGCAGCGAGCAAGTCCGCGCTCTTAATCATGGCATTTTCTTCCCGGAAGAAAGCTACCGCTCCAGCCAATGCCGTAATCTCCTTCTTCAGTGAGTCCACCTCCTTCGCAGTCGCAACTGCGCGCTCAGCACCAATCTTATCAATCTCGCCGACTGCCCGTTTTTCGTTGGCGGCTTTTTGCCACTCGGCGAGTTCGGCCTCCAGTGTCACTACTTCTTCGTTTAGATTATCGACGGCTTCCGAGAGGGCAGCCTTGTCAATGGTGTCAGCCGAGACTTGCTTCTCGAGCTCTTCTATACGTTCGCTTTGCTTGGTCACGTTACGCATGCGGGATTCCAGGAGTTCGATTTTGACGGCGGATTCTTCGAGGGTTTTGTCCTAGAAATACATGTTAGTGTTGCAACTGTGAAAGGGAAGTCATTGCACACACGCGAAGCTTTATTTGTGTTGCACGCTCGAGAATGTCGTCCCTCAAGCGTCTGATCTCCTCTTCTGCGTCAATTGATACCACCTTTGTTATCTTGAGCTCTTGTGCCCTTACTACCCATGGAGCGGGCGGCTTTTCAACTATTGAGGATCTAGTCAGCAATGACTAAAGTTGACATTAAGGACGGAAAAACTCACATTCTGTAGTCATATCAATATCCGCAGCGGTGCTTCCAAGCTCCATCAGCATGTTCGTCAGGGTTCTCAGCTCCTTTCCTAAGGCGCCAAAGACATCGCTTTCAACAACTCTTAAGACCTTTTCTGTAGTCTTGAAGAGAGTGCTCTGAAGATCCACCCATGTTGGAGCACCAGAAGTATTATCAGAGTATAGCAATGCGTAAACGTCATCACCAACCTCACGAGCATAATCAGCGAGCTTCTTGGTTGCCTCCTCACAGGCCTCGAACTGCGAGAGCTTATCCTGTGTCAAAGATAACGACCTTTGTTGGAAGTCATTGAGAGATCGAAGGATTTTGCCAACAACAACCTTCGCACTACGGGAGTGAGAAATTACTGCGTCAGACCGCTTGGAAAAGTTGGATGCGATTTCTTCGTCCTCTTCCGGGGTATCCGGTAGTTTGTTCTGGACGATTACTCTAATGTGGGAAAGAGCAGTCGCTGAGTTTTCCATGTAACTCTGCATCAAAGTGACGCGCATGTGAACATCACTTGCAAAACCCTCAAGGTCGCTTTGGAGATGAATCTCGCCCAAATGGGACATCAAAGCCATAGTTCTCCACCGCCATGTTAGCGTTAGATCAAGCAACCCGATAATAATGAGAACATACCGTTGAAGCTCAGAAACACATTGCTTCTCCTTAAGATCATCTTTCCTAAGCCCCTCGATCCACCCGTTAAGTGCCCTCTCGACAGGGTCAAGTTCGTACAATGCGCCCTGGAATTTAGCGAATTGTGCGACACTGCACCCACTGATGCAGTTGATGAATCGATCGCACATAGCTGACACCCACGTCAATTTGTCACACATGTCACATGCGGCCATAATGGTATCTTCCTGGCTACTAGAAGCTTGTCCAAGTTGAGAGGTAAGACGTTCTTTAACAAAGCTCTGTAATAGTTGAGCCTTAAACGAGACACGCTTGAATCGGAGCAAAGCTAGAATGGAATCACGCTCCGAATGGAAGGCTTCGGGAAGGAACATCTAACACTATTAGCAAACCTTCCAGCAATTGGACACCCAAGATACTTACCTGCACGATGGAGAGTTGCTCTATCGCTTGATCGGCCTCCAAGCGTCTCAATTCCAAATCGATAGTCTTATTTTGGGCCTTGGCAGCGGTGATCTGGAGCTTCATGTTGATATCCATCATAGACCGTGATCGTTGCGTCAGTTCTTCGGCCTCGGTCTCAGTGATTTGTTGTGAGGCTCTCATATCCTCGAGATCACTATTTCAACCATATGAGCATCAACCATATGAGCACTTTATTAATCCAATCGAGAGCGTAAAAGCATACCCTTGCAGGTTTGTGACCAAGTCCCTGAATCGAGTGATAGTATATTCAGCTTCCTCATTACTCGAATCCAACTGTCCAATTCTCCGGATCTGCTCAGTGATAATGAGATCTTTGTAGTCGAGCTCTTCTTGCATCTGCTTTTCGGTTTCAACATGGTTAATTTCCAATTCATCACTGATTTCTTTCAGGCTCTCCAAGTCCTCAACAGTTGCCTTGAGTTCCTCGACCTGTTCACTCATCGCGAGATTCCTTTCAGTGAGATCTTCCAGCATCTGCTCTGCGCTCTCGGCCATTTCTAACTGCTGCCTAAGATCTTCAACCACAGCCTCCGAGGCATTTAATTTCTCTTTGGTAGACTCAAAGTTTTCCTTGTAGACAGCAAGCTCAGTATTATCCTCCTCTAGAGATTTGATAGTGTCCTTCAACTCCGTCTCTGTTTGCGAAGTAATTTCCCTGAGCCTTAGCAACGCCTCTCTTAAACGCTCATTCTGCTTCTCCATCTGCAGCCAGCCAGCACTGGCCTTTTCCTCTTGCGTCATCTCACCACTGAGCTCAGCATTCTCCTCGCGCAGGATCTCAACCTCCATCTCGAGTTCCTCCGCTTTCCCCCTGACAGCCTCCAACTCTGCCCTCAAAGCCTCGGTTTGTTCCTCTGCCATTTCTCTGTCCAGAGTTGCCATCTCCACCATCAATTCGTTGTCCTGTTTGATATTCTCCATTTCTTCAATAGTTCCCCGGATCTCTTTAAGTTGCTTTCGCAGGTCGGTAAGTTCCGCTTGCTGAGGTTGATATTTCGCTATTGTGGCTATTGTTAGTGTACCGGTTTCCTTCAAATCATAGGTGGTGTTGCAAGGGAATGTGTATCGGACCCTGCAGTTTTTGAATGATAATTTCAAATTTATCTCTTTCAGCCTGCGCTCTTTCAAGTAACCTAAGCTTATCCCTATCTTCCACTCTCTTCTTCTCCATCACCTTGATAGTGCTCTTCAAATCTTCAAGCTCCCTCGACAATGCCGCCATGGCCCCAGGGTTAGCTGCAGGGGCGGGACCAGGGGTTGCAGGACTAAGTGGTTGTCCCGCTGCACCAATCCTAGCCGGCGAAGCGCCTCCAGGCTTGCCCATAACCGAAGCTCGTCTCCCAGGCCCTGGAGACACCCTGGGATCATTGTCGTTCCTCGTCCGTCTTAATGCGCCACCGGCCGCAGCTGTAGAGCCCCCCTCCGGCGAGCTTCTTTCAGAAGAAGTACTTACACTAGACCTCTTCCCCACCACCCCTAGTGCTGATAAACCCGCCGGTTTTAATGAAAGCCTATTGGCCTGTGGCGGTCTCGAGGTGGAATTACTTGCTGAGGAAGAATTAGAGCCAGTCCGGGACAGTGCTACCGAGCCCACCGTAGATTGGCGTCGAGGCATTCCCATAGTAGTAGTGGAAGGTGGCTTGTTGGGATGTGGAGGCGGGCCCATGGAACCTGGCCTCCCGCCGATAGATCCCCGTAAATTCGAGCCAGGTCGACTCATGGTTGGAGTGCTGGTTCGTGGTGTATTGTAACCCGATGAAGGTGCATTGGTTGGTGAGACCCCTTTGGTCGGTGATGCCGGGGCCTGTCATCAAGTTAATCTTACAACCCCTATTATCACTAAGAACTTTGCTCATCAAGAGTTTATACCCTCAAGCTCAATGGCCTACCCCCAATCCTAGTGTTCGCCGGAGGAGGCGAAATAATAGGCGGAGGTCTCCTCACGGGGGCGGCCGCCGGCCGCTCCATGAGTCTCGCTATGGAGGGCCTTAAAAAAATACCATATCGATCCTCACAGTCAAAGTACCTCCGCCCCTGAATCGTTCCGTTATTCTTCCCCTCGGGGACATCCAGTTCGACCCCTAGCCATTCCCCCAGAGCAAAAGAAGTCTCGCCGACGAAACGTACGACAGCATGTAGGCCGTTCGCATCGACATGATCCCCGACTCGAAAGTCGGACATGATAGAGATGGTGGAGTTGTGACTAAGTTGTCGAGGCTCCGTAGCCTTCCACCTTCCCTTAACTTAGAGTTAGACGGCGTGGGGAAGTCGTGTTGTTGGGGATTTTGTTGACGGGGGGGGGGGGGGGGGTTGAGTTGCGCGGTTAGGTATTAAGAGGCTCAAGCCCATGCACGCGCCAACCCATAAGTTGCACGTCCCAGGCATATTGAACCCGAACACAGGGGTGTAAAACGGGGGGTATGAGCAGGGGTCCGACAGGGGTCCGGTGGCTGTGTGACATGGGGGATTTGGCTCGAGAGAGGGAGTTGAGAGGAGAGAGTATGTCGTATTCAATTGAAGTCTCTTGTAGATATACAGATAGAAAGAAAACAATAGTAATTAAAAATTAAAAATTAAGAGTTAGAAACTAAAAGATAAGAAAAGTTACCACCAGGTATGACCTCCACCTGCTGCTATGACAGCTTCTATCTTCTCTGACATAGAATCAATTAATGACAGAGGGTTAGCTTCAGAGACCTTCTGCCATTCATCCTGAATGGCCTCTCCTAGTAAAAAGGAGATGTGGAATCTTCCTCCTTTTTCCTCTTGTTTTTTTATTTTTTTACACTAAGGCCCTGTTTGGCACGCCACCGGAAAATGAAACTCAGTTTTTCCTAAAAACAGAGGATCTTTCTGAATAAAAATACTGAGTATTTGTCAAAATACTAGCGTTTGGCATGACAAAAATCCTTTGTTTTTTTAGCTAGTATGGTTCGTGCGGATCAAGACCTGCACTAGGAATCTAGCTATTTTCAAACGATTATACCACCAGAACAAGTCACCCAGGTGCCTCAAAAAAACCTCTACAATATTCTCCTTATCTCTCTCAACA